>Ga0315294_10000420_pt1 | contig 45346 bp, 38 predicted proteins | sample YL17G13_40_MG_FD_203626 | JGI IMG/M metagenome (GOLD analysis project Ga0315294, IMG submission 203626) | Sediment microbial communities from Yellowstone Lake, YNP, Wyoming, USA - YL17G13_40 | ecosystem: Environmental > Aquatic > Freshwater > Lake > Sediment | place: USA: Wyoming | collected... | reverse complement strand
CACATAGCCCTTACTATACACGGCTACCGGCCCCAATCGCTCTGCGCCAAATAGAGCACGTCGAACCTCGCCGGACCACAGGCTTGACGGTTTAGCGGCAAGGAACGTTCTTGCCCTCCCAGCGTCCTTCAACGCCTCGGCAGCGTCCGTGCTCTCCTCCAGTGCTTCCTGGCACTCGGACCAGAACTTCCCCTCGGGAAACTCCTTACAGTATTCCTCGAAGGCCCCCATGGAGGGCGAAGCGCACACCTCTTCGAGTCTGAGACTCTCGATCAAGGCTTGAACATACCCGGCGAACCGGCTCGAGGGTCTTTCCTGCCGGAACCTTACCAGCGCGGCCAAATCCTTTCCGTCGCGGGCTTCGACAATCAGGCGACCGTCCAGGCGATCCCTGACCCACTCTACATAGTCGCCTTGCTCATGAGTGCCCAGGAACCTCTGGTAGGCCTCATCTGTGTCCTCTTTTCTGGCTGCGAGGAAATCGGGCAGCTGGGCGGCCGCCAGTTCCGCACGTCGCGCGAGCAGGCCGTTGGGGAACTCCCGTGCACACCGCGCGAACATGTCGGCGTCTTCCGCGTCCCAGGCTTTTCGGAACAGCACTACCTCGGGGAAGCGGTCGCGAATCAACCGAGCATGGTCCCCCTCGGGCCACTTCTGCAGGTACTTCTGATATGCCGCCGGGGTAGCTTCGCTAACCGTTGCCTCAAAGTCGGTCTGCTCCTCTGCCTGTCCCATGCAACGAGCGGCGACGACACAGGCAAGAGCGAGAATGAACCACGAAACTAAGCATGCTTTCCTCATGATTCCCATACCTCCTTTAGGTTGTGCTTGCCCTGCCCCGAAAGACGTCCGGTCTCCTGGCGGGACTCCTATACCGCCGACACGATCTTCTTCAGCGCTTCCGCCCCCATCTTGGCGACCTCGAAGGGGTCTTTGGCCCACAGTTCCTCGCTGAAGAGTTCGAGGGAGAGGAATCCCTCGTAGCCCTTTCGCTTGAGGGCACCGAGAATCTTGTCCAGAGGTATGGCTCCCTTACCCGGCATCACCCGGTCGCCGTCCGAGAGTTTCTCCAGAGGCCAGTCGGGGGCGTCATTGATATGGACGCAGGCAACCGCTCCCGGCGGCAGGGCCTCAAGATCCTCCATCTTGGACTCGCCCTTGATGAAGTGGAAGGTGTCGAGCAGGATGCCGGCATTGGGACGGTTCACCATTTGCATGACCTTCCAGGCGGTGCCGATATCGTTGATAGTCTGCGCCCCCCCGGTGAATTCGAGCGCTGGGCACACCCCGAAAGGCGCGGCCAGGTCGCAGAGGTCGCCGTAGTCGTCCGCGCCGCGAGCGAGGTCCCCCTTCGCCCCGGAGACGCAGGCGATTACCTCTCTCAGCCCGATGCCCTGGGCCCACTCAAACGCCTCCTTCGCCTTGTCGAAGGCGACCTTCCTTGCCTCCCCTTCCTCCCACTGCCAGTCCCCGACGAAGCATATCTCCGCCGGCTCCAGCCCGTTGTCGGCGAGCATCTTCTTGTACCCGTCGAGCGTCCCACCCTCTTTCAGGAATCCCCTTATGTCGCCCTTCCAGAGACCGATTCCCTGGTATCCCGCCTCTTTGATGGCTCGGATCTTCTGATCCAAGGTCGCCTGCTTGATGGTAATTGTGTTGAGACTGATTTTGGCTTTCATTTTTTCTCCTTGCCCGAATATTGAAACTCGTCCTTTATACTGAGCTCAAGCACAGCGCCGCGCTTGTCATTGCGAGTCCGCCCCGGCGGACGAAGCAATCTCGTTGTGCGGACTAGCCACCCCCTGCCGGAGATTGCCGCGTCGCTTCGCTCCTCGCAATGACGGCACACTGGCAAACCTGATACGCGAGGCTCAGTAAGCGATCCCTTGAGGCTGTTTTCGGCGCAGACTGCCCGTCGCCTCTTCAAGGGTTGATTCTACCGAAATCTCTGTGGCCGTCAAATTGAGCACGGGCAGGCGCCAGCATTCGCGCTGAGCGGCAGAGGATGAGGCATCGGGGAAAAGACGCAACTGGGGCCCAAAGGGCCGTTCGCGGCCTCCCCTCGGTGGAAATATGGCCCAACGGGAACCTTTCGACTCTTCCGCTTGTTAACCCAGGTTGAAGCAACCCTTAGCCTATGGCTATCAAGGTCGTTAAACCCTTGCATTAAGGAAGCCTAAGGAGTTTTTGTGTATAGGCTTGACAAATCAGCAGAAAAGTGGTAGAAGGCTAGCAGAAAAGGAATTCGGCGAGTAATGGAAGGAGGGCTCTTGCGTGAGCAAAGTAATAGGAATTGATTTAGGAACCACCTTCTCCGTGGTTGCAGTGGTGGAGGGAGGTGAACCCAAGGTAATCACCAACGCCGAGGGCGGCAGACTGACGCCTTCCGTGGTGGCGTTTACTAAGGACGGGCAGAGGTTGGTGGGGCAGGCGGCGAGAAGGCAAGCCGTCCTCAATCCCGAGCGAACCATCTCCTCGATCAAGAGAAAGATGGGGACCAGGGAGAGGATCACCATAGATGGGAAGGATTACTCTCCCGAGCAGATTTCGGCGATGATCCTGCGAAAGTTGAAGGACGATGCCGAGGCTTACCTGGGCGAGAAGGTGACCAAGGCTGTCATCACCGTCCCGGCCTACTTCGATGACGCTCAAAGGAACGCCACCAAGCAAGCGGGGGAGATAGCCGGGCTGGAGGTGTTGAGGATAATCAACGAGCCGACGGCCGCCTCCCTGGCCTACGGGCTTGAGAAGAAGAAGGACGAGGAGATACTCGTATACGACCTGGGTGGCGGAACCTTCGACGTCTCGGTGCTTGACGTAGGCGAAGGCGTTTTTGAGGTCAAGGCAACCAGTGGAGACACCCGCCTGGGCGGCGATGACTTCGACAATCGGATAGTTGACTACCTGGCCGAAGAGTTCAAGAAGGAACACGGCATAGACCTGAGAAAGGACCCGCAGGCCCTCCAAAGGCTGAGGGAAGCCGCCGAAAAGGCCAAGATCGAGTTGTCCTCGACTGTCTCGACTAACATCAGCCTTCCCTTTATTGCCTCTGACGCAGACGGGGCGAAGCATTTGGATGTCCATCTGACGAGGGCGAAACTGGAATCCCTCATCGGAGACTTGATAGACAAGACCGTGGGCCCGTTCAAGAAGGCGATAGAGGACTCCAAGATCTCGGTGAGCGACATTGACGAAGTCGTGCTGGTCGGCGGCTCAACCAGGATTCCCGCTGTCCAGGAACTGGTTAAGAGGCTATCCGGCAAGGAAGCGCACAAGGGAGTGAATCCGGATGAAGTCGTGGCGGTAGGCGCCGCAATTCAGGCTGCGGTATTGGCGGGTGAGATGGGCGAACTGGTTTTGCTCGATGTGACTCCCCTTTCGCTGGGCATCGAGACCCTTGGTGGCATCTTCACCAAACTGATCGAGAGAAACACCACAATTCCCACCCGCAGAAGCGAGGTATTCACCACCGCCGCCGATGGTCAAACCTCTGTTGAGGTTCACGTCCTGCAGGGAGAACGGGAGATGGCCGCCTACAACAAGACCCTGGGCCGTTTCCATCTGGCGGGGTTGCCGCCCGCTGCCAGGGGGATGCCCCAGATAGAGGTAACCTTCGACATTGACGCCAATGGCATCACCAACGTCTCGGCCAAGGACCGCGCGACCTGCAACGAGCAAAGGATAAGCATCACCGGTTCAAGCACCCTCTCCCGGGACGAGGTCGAGAACATGATCAAGCAGGGCGAGCAGCACTCCGCTGAGGACAAGCGGGCACACGAACAGGCCGAGACCAAGAATCAGGCCGAGCAGTTGGTCTATACCGTCGAGAAAACCCTACAGGAACAGGGCGACAAGGTCCCCGAGGATCGCAAACTCGACATCACCAATGCGGTTGACAAGGTCAAGTCAGCCCTGCCGGGCGGGGATACAAGCAGCATAAGGGCCGCCATGGAGGAGTTGCAGCAGGCCTCGTTCAAACTCTCGGAGATTCTCTATCAGCAGGCTGCTGCCGCTGGTCAGCAAGGCGCCCAGCCGGGGCCAGGCGCTGAACCCTCTTCGTCGGAAAAGGGCGGGGAGGATGTCATAGACGCGGAGTTCAAGGCGGAGAGTTAAGCGCAACGGAGGCCGAGAGAGGAGCAGCAGGTAGGAGGCTGAGAGAAAGCGATGAGAAGCCTTTCCGCCTGGTGGCCGGAAATGGAGGGCGCGCTGCGCTCTGCTTTCCGGGGTTCCGTCGGCGGCGCCGCCCCGCGTTTGGCGGGCTGGGTGCCGGCGGTGGACATTTACGCCACGGAGGGCGAACTCGTCCTTCTGATGGATGTCCCCGGCGTTAAGATGAAAGACGTGGAGGTTGTTTTGGCAGGGGACGTGCTCACCATCAGGGGACAAAAGATGATATCCGGCGCAACGGCTGGGAGGAGATACTCCCGGATCGAGTGCGGTTACGGCCCATTCGAGAGGTCGTTCGCCATAGGCTGGCCGGTTGATGGTGATTCGGTCAAAGCATCGCTCAAGAATGGGGTCCTGCGGGTAACCGTGCCCAGGACGGGAAAGGGAACCGCCGGACCAAGATAACGCCAACTTGGGACGAATCTTGAATAATTCGGAGGTGAAAGAATATGTCTCTAATAAGATGGCGTGAACCAGCGCATGAACTAAGACGTCTCAGGGACGATTTCTCCAACTTCTTCGACGACTTCCTTTCTCGCCCCCTTCTTCCCACCTGGTGGGGAGCGGAGATGACGCCGGGAACGGATGCCTACGAGACCGACCAAGAGGTAGTCGTGAAGATGGAAGTGCCCGGCGTCAGCAAGAAGGATCTGGACATTGCCCTCACCGACAAAGACGTCACCATTAGAGGGGAGTTCAGGAAGGACGAGGAGGTCAAGGAAGAGGGCTATTACCGCCGGGAACGTCGGTTCGGCTCGTTCAGCCGCACCGTGCCCTTGCCTGGCCCAGTCCAGACCGATGCGGCGAAGGCCACCTTCAAGGATGGAGTCTTGGAGGTAAGGATCCCTAAGACGCCGGAGGAACAGGCCAAGGTCAAGAAGATCGCGGTTGAATAACCAGCTTCGCCGGGCTTGGGGCAAGTTGGGAGTTTCTCCCGAGCCCCAAGCCCCAAGGCGAAGCCTCTTCAACTGGGCCAAGACGTGGGCGGAGAGACCTGGGCTGACCAGCGATGAACGGTAAAGACTATTACAAGACCCTTGGGGTGGACCGAAAGGCATCCCCGAAGGAACTGTTTCGCCGTGGGGAGGTGGTTTCATGAGCGCCGCGGTTGAACGCATCCTGGAGTTGATGAATGACCTGGAGAGTGAAAACCTCGAGTTCAAGGAAGCCAGGCGGAGTTACGATTTTGGCGCGCTCCTGAAATATTGCGCAGCCCTGGCCAACGAAGGCGGCGGAAAGGTTATCCTTGGGGTGACCGACCAACGGCCCAGGCGGGTGGTTGGCACCAATGCATTCGGGCGGATCGAGCGCACGCGTGCTGGCTTGATGGAGAAGCTACAACTTCGGATCGAAGTTGAGGAGGTCATGCATCCCAACGGACGCATCCTTGTTTTCACCGTCCCCCAGCGCCCGGTGGGCGTTCCCATCAAGGCGGACGGCATCTACTGGGCGAGACTCGGCGACAGCACCGTGCCCATGCCTGAGGATCAGTTGCGGAGCATCTTCGACGAAGCGGGGCATGATTTCTCCGCTGACGTATGCCCCGGAGCTTCGCCTTCTGATCTCGACCCAGTCGCCGTCGAGGAGTTCAGGAAGCGCTGGATCGCCAAGTCAGGGAACACCTTACTCGCGCAACCTTCATGGGAACAACTCCTTCGCGATGCCGAGGTGATCGTGGACAGCGGCGTGACGTTCGCCGGGTTAATCCTGTTTGGCACTGGGCAAGCATTGAGGAAGCACCTGGCCCAGGCCGAGGTGGTCTTCGAATATCGTTCGACGGAGTCGGCTGGCCCGGCTCAGCAGCGAAAGGAATATCAAAGGGCATTCTTCTCGTTTTACGATGACCTGTGGAACACGATCAACCTCCGGAATGACCTCCAGCAATATCAGGACGGCCTGTTTATCCTGGACGTTCCCACGCTCGAGGAACGGTCGGTGCGCGAGGCCGTACTCAATGCCGTGAGCCACCGCGACTATCGGTTGGGGGCAAGCGTGTTTATCCGCCAGTATTCCAAACGGGTCATGATCGAGAGTCCGGGCGGCTTCCCGGCCGGGATTAGCCCTGAGAATGTGCTCGACCGCCAGTATCCGCGTAACCGCCGCATCGCGGACATCTTCGCCAAGTGCGGCTTGGTCGAGCGTTCCGGACAAGGGGTGAACCTGATGTTCGAACTGGCCATCCGGGGGGGTAAATTGCCGCCCGATTTTGCAGGGACGGACCGCTACCAGGTCTCCCTCACCCTCCACGGCCAGGTTCAGGATCCCGCTTTCCTTAAGTTCCTGGAAAAGGTTGGCCGGGAAACCACAGCATCATTCGGTACGCACGATTTGATCCTCCTCGATCTGATTCATCGCGGACAGTTCATCCCAGACCGATTGCGGCAGCGGATCGGGCAACTCATGGACATGGGCGTCGTGGAAAGCGCGGGAAGAGGGCGTAGCATCCACTATCTCTTGTCCCGTCGCTTCTACACCATCATTGGAAAGAAAGGCACCTACACCCGCCGCAAGGGATTGGACAGACAGACAAACAAGCAACTCCTACTTGAACACATTCGCAAAAATGCCAAAGAGGGCTCAAGGTTGGAGGAACTGCAACAAGTCCTGCCCTCTTTGAGCCGCGCGGCGATTCAGTGGATGATGCATGAACTCAAGGCTGGTGATCTGGTTCGGGTAGAAGGGAGAACAAGAGGTGCCCGATGGTATCCGGCCTCTCGCGAAGACAAGAGGTGAAGAGCACGTGCGAGAATCCACCAATCAACTGCGCGAGAATTGCCTGGACACGCAATTCACACGCAATTCACACGCAATTGATTTTGGTGCAGTTGTCCATGACATCTCGCTCTACGACCAGTTGATCGCGGATTTTCCCGAGGTAACCACGCAGTTGAGGTTCACTCATGACGCAACACGCAAAGAAACCCATCGAGGTAGCTTTGCCGGTGCCCCAAGGCGAAGCCTCTTCAACTGGGCCAAGACGTGGGCGGGGAGACCTGGGTTGACCAGAGATGAACGGTAAAGACTATTACAAGACCCTTGGGGTGGACCGAAAGGCATCCCCGAAGGAACTGAAAGAGGCCTACCGGCGCCTGGCGCGCAAGTACCACCCTGACGTCAACCCCGACAGCAAGGAGGCCGAGGAGAAGTTCAAAGAGCTAAGCCAAGCCTATGCGGTTCTCGGCGACCCGGACCGGAGGAAGCAATATGACATGTTTGGCACTGGTTTTCAGGCTGGACCCCCCCCGGGCGGCGGGTTTCAAGCGGGGACGATCAATTTTGATTTCGGGGACGTAGGCTTCGGCGATCTATTCGATTCTCTTTTTGGTCGCGTGGGTGGAAGGGCCGCCACCCACCGAGAGAGCCGGGCCGGCCGGGACATCATTCAGGATCTGGTGATAACCGTCCCGGAGTCGGTGCTCGGCGTCACCAAGGCAATTCAGCTGACCGTGCAGGACCCCTGCGCGCGGTGCGGGGGCAGTGGTGGACAAGTGCAGCCTTGTGCCGCCTGCGGCGGAAGTGGACAGCAGAGGATGAGAGCAGGGATTTTCGCGGCCAGCATATGTCCCCAGTGTAGGGGAAGTGGCGAAGTCGTGGCGGGAAGCTGTGCGGATTGCAAAGGCATGGGCTATCTGCCCCGGATGCGCAACATCGAGGTCAAGGTTCCCGCGGGAGTTGGAGAAGGAGCGAAGGTCAGAGTCGGCGGGGAAGGTTCGGCCGGAACCGATGGGGGTAGGCGCGGAGACTTGCTGTTAAGGATTCACATTCGGGAAGACGGGTTCTTCAGGCGCAAGGGACAGGACGTGCTAGTCGAGGCGTCGGTTACCTTTCCCGACGCTGCGTTGGGGGCGGAGATTTCCGTCCCCACAGTGACCGGCAGCGCTAAGGTTAAGGTGCCTTCGGGCACCCAGAGCGGGCAAACGCTTCGCCTGCGTGGGCTGGGCGCTCCTTCGCTCAACGGCAGGGAGAAAGGGGATCAACTCGTGCAGATCAAGATTGCCGTTCCCACCAAACTCGACGAGGAAGGACGAAGGCTGGTGGAAAAGGTCACGGAGCTTTACAAGCCGAGCCAGCAACGGGGGGGGGCGAACGGGTGAAGCCTTGCGCCGAGCATACTCACCAGGTTTGCGTCTTGTGGGGGTGAGAAGATGAGCAGAGCAAGAGAAGAACCTCTTTATATGATAAGCGTGGCCGCCCGTCTGGTGGAATGCCATCCGCAGACGCTTAGGCAATATGAGGATTTGGGGCTCCTCGTTCCGGTCAGAACCAGTTCCAACCAGAGGCTGTATTCCGACCAGGACGTGGAGAGGGCCAGACAAATTCGACGTCTGACCAAGGATCTGGGCGTGAACCTGGCGGGAGTGGAGGTCGTGCTGGACCTTCTGGACAAGATGGAGTCCATCCGCCAGCAGATGCAGGAAAGATGGGAAAGCCGCCTTCGCCAGATGGAGAAGGAAATGGCGCTCTTGCGCGACAAGGTCAGAGAATACGCGCGGGAATCCGACTGAAATGCTCAACCTCGAAAAGATGACCGAGCGGGCCAGGGACGTCCTGAGGATATCTCAGGAGGTGCTTCGGCGTTTTGGCCACTTCCAACTTGACGTGGAACACCTCCTCCTGGCGATGTTGGAGCAGGAGGACGGCCTGGCCGCCAAGATACTCGAGCGGCAGGGAATCCCTCCCGACGGAGTCCGCCGAGACCTGGAGCGCATCCTTGCCCGGCAGGCGAGCGTTCAGTATTCCTCGCCCTCCGCGGTCCCCCAGATTTACATCTCCCCCCAACTTGAGAAGGCCTTCGTGGCCGCCGAAAAGGAGGCCGATAGGCTCCAGGACACTTTCATCGGGGTGGAACATCTCTTCCTCGCTATCGTTGGGGAAGGGGATAGCGAAGCCTCCCGGCTCTTGGCTCGCCACGGTCTTAATGCGGAAAGGGTTTACCTTGCCCTCAAGGACATAAGGGGCGCTCAAAGGGCAACCGACGAAAGGGCGGAGAGCCGCTACGAGATACTCAAGCGTTTCTCGACCGACCTCACCCAACTCGCGGAAGAAGGCAAACTCGATCCCGTCATCGGGCGCGATGAGGAGATCATGCGCACCATCCAGGTGCTCAGCCGCCGCACCAAGAACAACCCCGTCCTCATCGGGGAGCCGGGCGTGGGCAAGACGGCCATCGCCTACGGGTTGGCTCAAAGGATCGCCTCCGGGGACGTGCCGGAAAACCTGAAGGGGAAGAGACTGCTTGCGCTCGACCTGGGGGCGCTGGTGGCAGGAACCAAATTTCGAGGAGAATTCGAAGAGCGCTTCAAAGGCGTGATGGATGAGATTCAGAAGTCCTCTCGCGCTATCATCCTTTTCATTGATGAACTGCATACCGTGGTGGGCGCCGGAGCCGCCGAGGGGGCGATAGATGCCTCCAACCTTCTCAAGCCCGCCCTGGCCCGAGGTGACATGCAGTGTATCGGCGCCACCACCCTGGACGAATACCGCAAACACATTGAGAAGGACGCCGCCCTCGAACGGCGCTTTCAGCCCATCCACGTAGAGGAGCCATCGGTGGAGCAAACGATCCGCATTCTCGAGGGTCTGGCTCCCCACTATGAAGCGCACCACGGAGTCAGAATAGACCATACGGCCCTGGAGGCGGCGGCCAAACTCTCCGCCCGTTATATCTCCGAGCGGTATCTTCCCGATAAGGCAATTGACCTGATAGACGAGGCCGCCTCCCGCAAGCGCATCCAAATCTATAGCCTGCCGCCGGAACTGAAGAAAATGGAGGAAGAAACGAAGGAACTGATCCGCCAGGGGCAGGAGGCAGCCGAGCGAAGGGATTATGAGACAGCCGCCCAGTTGCGGGACAAGAGCGACGCCCTCCAGGCTCAATGCCGCGAGGAAAAGGCTCGCTGGAAACAACAGGTGGGAGTGAGTGAGAACGTCAGCGACCAGGATATTGCCGAGGTGGTCGCCAAGTGGACGGGCATCCCGGTCGCCAGGATGTTTGAGGAAGAGGCGCGGCGACTGCTGAACATGGAGGAATTCATCCATCAGAGGGTAAAGGGTCAGGATGAGGCGGTGGGGGTGGTGAGCGAGGCCATAAGAAGGTCGCGCGCCGGCCTCTCCGACCCGCATCGGCCCATCGGCTCGTTCATCTTCCTGGGGCCTACGGGAGTGGGGAAGACCGAGTTGGCCAGGGCCCTGGCCCAGTTCTTGTTTGACGATGAATCGGCGATGGTGCGGCTGGATATGTCGGAGTATATGGAGAAACACTCGGTGGCGCGGATGATCGGCGCCCCGCCGGGCTATGTGGGATATGAGGAGGGAGGGCAACTCACCGAGGCAGTGAGGCGTCGCCCGTATCGGGTTGTTCTCTTCGACGAGATAGAGAAGGCCCACCCGGAGGTGTTCAACATCCTGCTGCAGATTTTGGAGGACGGCAGGCTCACCGACTCGGCCGGCAGGACGGTGGACTTCACCAATACGGTGGTCATACTTACCTCCAACATCGGCAGCCACCTCATGGCCTCCCTGAGCGCCGACCCCAAGCAGTTCCAGGCCATAAGGGCGCAGGTCATCGAGGAGTTGAAGCGCTTCTTCCGTCCTGAACTTCTGAACCGGATTGACGAGATAGTGGTCTTCCATCCCCTCGGCAAGGAGGAAATGGAGCAGATCGTCGAACTTTTCATCGGCCGGGTGCGGAAGGAACTTGAAAGTCGAAATATCCGCCTTGAGGTCGAGGAACCCGCCAAGCGTCTCCTGGCGGAGGCCGGATTCGACCCTACCTATGGCGCCAGGCCTCTGCGGAGGACCGTGCAGAGGCTCTTGGAGAATCCCCTTGCCTCCTCGATACTCAGGAGCGAGTTCAGGGAGGGAGACTCAATTGTTGTCGGGGAGGAGGGTGGTCAGTTAAAATTCAGGCTCCTCGTTCCGGCCACACTGGAAGTGACGCCGTAACACAAACTCAAGATGGACAACGAAGGAAACGCAACCAGCGAAAAACAGGAAGCGACGGAAGAACAGAAGTTGCAGGAGCAGTTGCTGCGGCTTCACGCTGACTTCCAGAATTATCGGAAGAGGACCTCTCGGCAGATTCAGCGGATGGCCGACCATGCCAGCGAAGAGGTCATCAAACGCCTGCTTCCCCTGGCCGACGATTTCGACCGTGCCCTGGAGAACCTGAAATCGGATGACGGCCCGGCCAGGAAGGGATTCGAGATGGTCTCGGACAAGTTCTCTTCCTTCCTTGAGTCGGAGGGCGTGGAGCGCGTCGGCGCCCCAGGAGAAGGCTTCGACCCGAAAATTCACGAGGCCGTCTCCGTGCACGAGGATGATGATCTCCAGGAGGGCATGGTGCAAGAGGTCCTACAGTCCGGCTACAGGATGGGGGATTCGATCCTCCGCCCGGCCAAGGTGAAGGTGACGGTCAAGAAGGCCGGGTGAGGCGTGGGGCGATTGGCAGGCTTCAATGGGGATCCCAGCGATTCCCACAAATGATGGGAAAATGAAAGGCAATAAGAAAGGTGGTGCAGTAATCCGGTATCGACTAGCATTCGTTCGACCAAAGAAGGTAGTTCCAGCCAAGAAACGACAATAAGAGGAGGTAGTCAATAGTGCTTCAACCTTTGAATGACCGAGTTCTAGTGAGAATGGCGGAGGGTGAGGAGAAAACCGCCGGCGGCATAGTGCTTCCCGACACCGCCAAGGAGAAGCCCACCCGGGGCGTTGTTGTGTCCGTGGGGCCGGGCCGACTCCTCGAAAATGGCGCTCGCCAGGCCGTCGCCGTTAAGAAAGGCGACAAGGTCATCTTCTCCAAATACGGCGGCACCGAGTTCAAGGATGGAAACGTGGAGTTCATGATCCTGCGCGAAGATGACATCTACGCCGTGGAAGTTCCCTCCGCTCAGCCGCAAAAGAAAACCGCCAAGCCCAAGCGCAAGTCCTAGGGCTGCGCTTTAATCCCATTAGAAGGGGGAATGTTACTTGCCAAAAGAGTTGGTATTTGACCAGGATGCGCGCGTGGCCCTTCTTCGGGGAGCCGAACAGGTGGCCAACGCCGTGAAGGTTACCCTCGGCCCCAGGGGAAGAAACGTCCTGTTGCAGAAGAAGTTCGGTTCTCCGACCGTCACCAAGGACGGTGTCACCGTCGCTAAAGAAATAGAACTCGAGAACCACTTCGAAAACGTCGGCGCCCAGTTGCTTAAGGAAGCGGCGAAGAAGACGAACGAGGTGGCTGGCGACGGCACCACCACTGCCACCGTCCTCGCCCAGGCGCTGTTCCGTGAGGGTCTGAAGAACGTCAGCGCCGGCGCCAATCCAATGATCATAAAGAGGGGCATAGACCTCGGCGTTGCCGCCTGCGTGGAGGCCCTCAAGGCTAGCAGCATCCCGATCAAGTCGAAGGAAGACACCCAGCACGTCGCCGCCATTGCCGGCAACGACCCGGACATCGGAAAGGTCATCGCCGATGCCATGGAGAAGGTGGGCAAGGACGGCACCATCACCGTAGAGGAATCGAAAGGCACCGAGACCACTCTCGAGGTAGTCGAGGGGATGCAGTTCGACAAGGGCTATCTTTCACCCTATTTCGTCACCGACGCGGAGAACATGGAGTCAGCGCTCGACAATCCCTATATCCTCATCTTCGAGAAGAAGGTCAGCAACGTCGCCGACCTGCTCCCCTTGCTCGAGAAGGTGGCAAGAGGCGGGCGGCCGCTGCTGGTCATAGCCGAAGACGTCGAGGGCGAGGCTCTGGCCACCCTGGTGGTGAACAGCATCCGCCGCGTCCTCTCCTGTTGCGCGGTTAAGGCCCCCGGCTTCGGGGACCGCCGCAAGGCAATGCTCGAGGATATCGCCATCCTCACCGGCGGCACGTTCGTCTCCGAGGATCTGGGGCTGAAACTCGAAGGCGTGGAACTGAAGGATCTTGGCCAAGCTCGCCTTGTCCGGGTCGAGAAGGAGAAGACGACCATCGTGGATGGCTCCGGCAGCCATAAGGCAATCGAGGGCCGCATCACCCAAATCCAGAATGAGATCGAGAAGACCGATTCCGACTACGACCGCGAGAAACTTCAGGAGCGGCTCGCCAAACTCGCCGGCGGGGTAGCGGTGGTGAAGGTAGGCGCCGCCACCGAGACCGAACTAAAGGAGAAGAAGCACCGCTTCGAGGATGCGCTTTCCGCCACCCGTGCCGCAGTCGAGGAGGGCATCGGGCCTGGCGGGGGCGTCAGTTTGCTCAGGCTCATTCCCGAACTTGACAAGGTGAAGGCAAGGAGGGAGGAGAAGATCGGCATCAGGATTCTGCAAAGGGCCCTCGAGGAACCTCTCCGCCAGATTGCCAGCAACGCCGGGGCCGAAGGCTCGGTCATGGTTCAGAAGGTGATGCGCGAGGCCAGGAACGTTGGCTTTAACGCGGAAAAAGAGAAGATCGAGGATCTGATGGCTGCGGGAATCGTGGACCCCATCAAAGTGACTCGCTCCGCTCTGGAAAACGCCGCCAGCATCGCAGGCATGCTGCTCACCACCGAGGCGATCGTGTCTGATAAGCCGGAGAAGAAGCCGGCCATGCCGCCTGCTCCCATGCCCGAATACTAGGCGCAATCCAGGGCCAGACGGGCACTGGTCCGAGCGTTCACATGAAAACGGGGGCGCATCGCTGCGTCCCCGTTCGTCTTTCCGACTGAGTGTGGCCTAACCCGAATTATTCGTGAACAGGGAGGACATCCAGCCTTCGTCCGTCCAAGCCTGGACGGACTACGGCGGAGTAGGCCGAGGTCCTCCCCTACAGGAAAAGCGGCGGACAAAATGGGGACAGACGGCATTATGTGTTTGGCCGAGAAGAACGGACCGACCGTGTAGCGACAGAGCCATAATACCGTCTGTCCCCATTTTCCCCTCCTTTGCTGCCGGAAACTCCTTTACGCCCCATTTCCTCTGTGCTAGAGTGGCCGCAACGAGTAATCCTAGGCGCAGGGAAAACTGGCGACGTTCCGCTTGACACAGGAGGGTCAGAATGAATGAGGTTGTCACTTTCGGCGAGGCTATGATAAGGCTTACGCCGCAGAATTACCACCGGCTCGAACAGGCAGACGTTCTGGACGTTCACGTGGGCGGAGGAGAGTTCAACGTCGCCTGTAACTTGAGGCGTCTGGGGGTGAACTCCGGCTGGGTCTCCCGGCTGCCGATGAACCCGCTGGGGAGGATGATCGTCAACAAGGGCAGGGAGCAGGGAGTGGACACGTCGGGCGTGGTCTGGACCAAGGAGGGAAGGGCGGGGATTTATTTTGTGGAGTTTGGGGCGATGCCCAGGCCGAGCGAGGTGATCTACGATCGCGCCGGCTCCGCCATGTCCCTCTTGCAGCCGGGGGAGATAAAATGGGCGGATGTATTCGAGGGAGTGAAGGTCTTCCACACCAGTGGGATAACGCCAGCCATCTCGGACTCCGCCGCAGCAGCAACGGAGGAGGCCCTGACGGAGGCGAAGAAGGCTGGGTGCAAGATAAGTTTCGATTTGAACTATCGCGCCCGCCTCTGGAGCCAGGAGAAGGCGCGGCAGGTGCTCTCGAAGTTCATGGACAAGGTGGATTTGCTCATCAGCACCGTTGAGGACGCCGACAGGGTCTTTGGCATGGGCGGGACTCCTGAAGAATCAGCGAAGAAACTGCAGGATGGCTTCGGCTTTTCCATTGTTGCCATCACGCGGCGACACGAGAAGACAGCCTGGACCGGTGGATGGGCGAGTTGGACTTTGTCGCAGGGCAAGTTCATCCGCGGCCGGGAGTATGACATTGAGGTGGTTGATCGGGTGGGGAGCGGCGATGCCTTCGCGGCGGGGCTTCTCTACGGCTATCTGTCGGGGGACCTGGAGAAAGGGGTGGCCTACGGAGACGCCATGGCCGCGCTGAAGAACACGATGTCCGGCGACTTTTCCTGGGCTACGAAAGAAGAAGTTGAGAGGCTGATGGCGAAAGGCGACATGAGAATCCAGCGGTAGAAAAGGGATTGAGAGGATCACGGAGATGACCAAGAAAGACGAGCAACTTCAGTTTTTGATTGACTGCGGCGTGGTGGCAGTTATGCGGGCCGATTCGAGCGACCAACTCATCCGGGTCGCGGATGCGATCAAGGAGGGAGGGGTCAAGGTCATCGAGATCACCATGACGACCCCTGGGGCGCTGGGAGTGATCGAGGAGGCGCGCAAGCGCTATCCGGGGGGTGTGCTGATAGGCGCCGGGTCGGTTCTTGACCCGGAAACGGCTCGGGCCTGCATCCTGGCTGGGGCAGAGTTTGTGGTCGGCCCCACCCTGAACCCTGAGGTCATCCGCCTCTGCAAGAGATATGGCAAGATAGTCATCCCCGGGGCATTCACCCCGACCGAAATTCTTGCCGCCTGGGATCACGGCGGCGATATCATCAAGGTATTCCCCGCCACGGCGGTTGGCCCACAGTATTTCAAGGATATTCACGGGCCGCTGCCGCAGATTTCCCTTCTGCCCACCGGCGGCGTCTCGCTGGAGAATGCGGGGGATTTCATAAAGGCCGGCGCAGTGGCGATCGCGGTGGGGACGGCTCTGGTTGACCGGAAGGCGGTGGCGGAGGGAAAGTGGGAGGTCTTGACCGAAAGGGCCGCCAAGTTCATAGCGGCGGTGAAGCAAGCCAGGGCGTAGGCAGGCGCGGTTGCAGGGCCTTCCCCGCGGGTTCGTCAAGAAGCGAACGGTCATTAGGCCGGCGCCAGAATCTGGGAAAAGGTGTAGAATGTAGTTAGGTGTGAGAATGTCCGGACGAGGGCTGGTTCAGGTCTATACCGGGGATGGAAAAGGCAAGACATCGGCAGCGATGGGGGCGGCTTTGCGAGCGGTTGGGCAGGGGTTCAGGGTATGCGTAGTTCAGTTCCTCAAAGGGGGCGCTCCCTCTGGCGAGACCGAGGCCCTCGAAGCGCTGAAAGGTCAGGTCGAGGTATTCAGGTTCGGGAGAAAGCCCGGGGCTGGGCAGGATTCCGCCTGGGTTGACCCGGCAAACCCACTGCCTGAGGACCGGGACCAGTGCCTGGCGGCACTGGAACATTCAAAGAAGGCAATGAACTCTGGACGGTATGACCTGGTAGTCCTGGATGAAGTGAACCTGGCCTGCGCCTGGGGATTGGTGCCGGAGGACGACCTGCTGCGGTTGATTCGGGAGAGGCCCGAGAAGGTGGAACTGATCCTTACCGGCAGGAGCGCGCCACCAGCCCTGGTGGCCCAGGCTGATCTGGTGACCGAAATGTTGAACATAAAGCACCCATTTGAGCGAGGCGTCAGGGCGCGCAAGGGAGTGGAACGATGAACCGAGGGGAAGGGTCCGCGCTTCCCGTCCAGGCAAGGGAAGATCTGAGGAGGTTCCTCTTCAACCTGGGGCTGACGATTTTCAGCCTCATTCTGCTGGTGCTGGGAGGGAACCTCATGCTGGGGATTTGGATGAGAACGGCGCCTCCGGAGGTAAAGGTTCCGAACCTGATGGGGGTTGACATAGCCCAGGCCCGCAGGCTGGCGCGCAACAGCAGCCTGCAACTGGAACTGGTCGGAGAGGATGAGAACTCGTCATTTCCTCAAAACTCCGTAAGCTGGATGAATCCGCCGGCGGGCAAGGTGGTGAGGGAGGGAAGGACGATCGAAGTTCGGGTGAGCGTTCCCAGCGAGATGGTGGCGGTGCCGGATTTAGTTGGCATGATCATGGAGGCAGCAGTGGATGCCCTGCTGAAGGTGAACCTGGTGGGGAAGGAGGAGAAAAAGGTTCCGAGCATCCAGGTGGCGGAGGGGGCGGTGGCGGTGCAGTCTCCCGGTCCTGGCTCTCGGGTGGCGGCAGGCTCGGTGGTGCGGCTTTTCCCCAGCGAAGGGGTATCTGCGCTGCGGCCTAGAATAAGTTCCCAGAAGGCGGTGAACGAGGTGGAGGTGGAGGCGCCCTCCGACGGGCGGGAACATCAAATCCGCATTGTTGTCGAGGACGACTACGGCTCCCGAGACGTTTACCGCGGCCGTCACTTGCCAGGGGAAAAGGTCTCCAGCACCGTGGAAAGTTATGGCCCGGCGATGGTCGAAGTGTATATTGACGAGCGGTTGGAAGCCAGACAGCAATTGAGATAGCGAGACGGAAATGAAGCCCCAGGCAAGAGAGGAAGTTGCTCCTCCGGCTGAAGGCGCCGCCGCCCAGATCAGGGACGTGACGCTGGCGCGCGCCTGTTGCCGGGGCGACCAGGAGGCCTTTGAGCAGCTCGTCCGGATATACCAGCAGCGAATCTTCAACCTGACCTTGCGGATGCTGGCCGACCGGGAGGAGGCGGAGGATGCGGCACAGGAGACGTTTGTGCGGGCCTATGCCGGGCTGGGCAAGTGGCGGGAAAAGGGGCCGTTTGCCTCCTGGCTCTGTCAGATCGCGGTCAACGTCTGCCGGGAATTGGCCAGACGCCGGGCCAGGCGCGGCAACGTCATCCTTTCCCCTCCGGAGGAAATGGAGGAGGCAGGGTTCGGGGGCCCGGGCGTAGGTCAACAACTTCCTTCGACCGCGCCGCGGGTGGACTCGCTTGAGAAAGAAGAGGCAAAGCGATACGTCCACGAGGCACTTTCTTCCCTTCCGGAGCACTACCGGGCCACCCTGGTGCTTTTCGAATTGGAGGGGTTTTCCTACGAGGAGATAGCCGCGATGACGGGAGCGCCGGTGGGAACCGTCCGCAGCCGATTGAACCGGGCGCGCCTTCTCTTCAAAGATCGGATCAAGAAATGGATAAACCTGGGATGAGGCGGCACGTCTCACGATGTTCGATGGTTTTCTGCCGGGGACGGAAATTCCGCCCGGAAAATTGGAACTTTTTCGCTCCGAGGTCAATCTTAAATAGTGGAAGCGGGATGTGGGGATCATGAAGTGCAGTCAAGCGAAGAGATATCTTACCGCCCTGAGCCTGGGAGAACTGTCGCAGGAAGACGCGCGCGCCGTGCGAGAGCATCTGGAGAACTGCGCCGACTGCGCTGCCGACCTGCGCGAGATGGAGGCCGGGGTGGCTTTGTTGCAGCGGCTGGAGACTGAGCCGGCGCCGGTCGGCCTATCGGAGAGAATCCTGGCCCACCTGCCCTTGCGGAGGGAGGGAAAGATTTGGCGGCCAGGGTGGAAACTGGCCTGGGGGGGAGGAATCGCGGCGCTGGCCGTCATCGTCTTGGTTTCGGGGATTCTGGTGAGCCAGTGGGGGCTGGGAAAACAGGTTGCGCAGGCTCCCTCAAAAGAGATGGCCCGGATGGCGGAGGAGAAGGCGCCGGGCGCAGGAGCGGAGTATTCGTCACGGGGTGGAGAGCCCGTTTTGCCGTCCAGGGCAGCGGAAGGCGGCCTCGGACCGTTCGGACCGCCGGGTTCGAGGGTGCAAGCCGCCCAGGCTCCCCAAGAGGGGCAGGCCGGAGAAAGGGTCCTGGCCAAGATTGGCGCTCCGGCGCCCGCGAGGGAAGAAAAGAAGGAGCCACTTCGGTTGGCACTCCTGCCACGAGGCTCGAACCTATCTTTTGGGAACGAACGACCGCCGGGCGCAACACCCGGGCCCGCGGCGCCGGTCCGCGCCCAGCCTGCGACCGCGCCCATGACCCGATCGGAGAGCAGGACAGCATTGCCGGGCATTTCCGGCGGGACCGCCGCTAGCCCCGCTGCACCAGCGGCTGATGCAGGGAGGCCGGTTCCTACCGAGGCAGCGCTGGCAGTCGCGCCAGCAGCGGCCGAGGAGGAGAAGCGGTTCAACCTGGACCTGGAAGGGGCGGATTTGGCTGCTGCCTTGCGGCTATTGGGGAGCGTGCAGCGAAAGTCGGTGGTGGTGGCCCCCGACGTGAAGGGCACGGTTACGATGAGGCTGCGAAATGCCACGGCGGATGAAGCCCTGGAGAAACTGCAGAAGCAATTCGATCTCTCGGTGGAGCGAACTCCCGATACCCTAGTGGTGAGAAGGGCAGAGGAAACCTCCGGAATGCCGGACGCGCCGGGCTTGATCTAGGTCTCGGAACGCCACTTGAGCGGTTTTCAGGCGATTGCGCCGGTTTGGAGTGGGCGTGACCTATTCGTGTGAGGCTGTTTCGAGCCTCGAAACGAGAAAAGGAGGGTTCAGATGAAAGGGCAAAGCATGGTTCGGCGGACGTTGTGGATGGCGTTCTTCCTGGGAGTGGTGGGAGCTTTCGGGTCGGCAGCGCAGGCGTTCGAGACGAAGGTAACGGACGCCGCCGTCTTCAAGAATGGGTATGCGTTCATGTTGCGGTCGGGAGATTGCGGGGTGGAGCACGTAATGGAGGAGGGAAGCTGGGCATCCACGAAGGAGATACCCCAGGCATTGCTCGGCACCTTCTGGGTCTATTCGCTGACGGATGGCGTTAAAGTCACCGCAGTGAAGAGCGGCCAGGAGGAGATCACGAAGAAGGTAAAGGCGAACACCCTGGACGAGTTGCTCCTTGCCAGCCTGGGGAAGAAGGTGCAGCTAAGGACTTCCTTCTGGGACACCAAGGGTGAACGGATTGAGGCCAAGACAGAGGGAGTCTTGCTTTTCGCGGCGGGAAGATGGGCAGGGGAGAAACCGTCGGTTGAGGAAATGGCGCAGCCGGAAAGGGGCGGCTACGCTGCTCCTCCCGGGGAGCCGATGGTGGTGCTCCAGACAGAAGAAGGTATTCTGACTTTGCAGCGTTCGCAGTTGTCTTCCGTCCTCTTCCCAGATACCGCGCCGGAGCAGGTCAAGGAGTTCGACACGGTCACGATGGAGTCGAGGATGAAGGTAATCCTAGAAGGGCAGGACAAGAAGCCAAAGATCGGCTTGGCCTACATGACGAAGGGAATCCGCTGGCTTCCCGCCTATCAGGTCTCTTTGCTCGACGACGAGACTGCCCGCCTCCGCCTCCAGGCGAACATCGTGAACGACGTTGAAGATTTGGAGGGGGCGACGCTGCACTTCGTGGTGGGAGTGCCCCACTTCATCATGGGGGATACGCTCTCGCCGGTTTCGCTTCAGGCAGCCTTCCAGGGGCTGTCGAGTTACTTCCAGATACCGAGCAGCCGGGAGGGCGCAGCGATGGCGAGCCAGATGATGAGCAACGTCGGAGCGTATGGTGGTGGCTACCCGGGTTACCCTGCTGCAGCACCGGCGCCCATGCTTCCCGCGGCACCGAGTGGGTTAGTGCCCGGTCCTCTTCCTTCCCCCTTCGAAGAGTCCGGGCAGTTGGCTACGGCAGGGGCGGAGGATCTCTTCCTCTACAAGAAGGAGGGCATCTGGCTGAAGAAGGGCGAGAGGGAAATGGTGGACATCTTCCAGGCGGAGGTGCCCTATTCCCATCTGTATCAGTGGGAGATAACAGGCGATCAGATTGGTGCGGAGCCGGATCAGGGCAGGCAACGCACTCCCGAGGAGATCGCAGCGGAACTGACGAAGGATAAGGTCTGGCACTGCGTGAAACTGGAGAACAAAACCGAGATGCCCTGGACCACTGGGCCGGCGATGACGATGAAGGACTGGAAACCCCTCGGCCAGGACATGCTCAATTACACAGCCGTAGGCGACAAGGCCACGGTGAAGATAACCATTGCCCCTGACATCGGCGCGAAGAAGGAAGAACTTGAAACCGACCGGCAGCGCCAGGCCCTGAACGTTTACGGCAACCCCTATGACCTCGTCACGATAACGGGCACTCTGACGCTGGAGAACTTCAAGAAGGAAAAGGTGGCGATGGAGGTCTCCCGGATGGTTACCGGCGAGGTCAGTGAAACCACCGAGGGGGGAAAGGTCACCAAGGGAGGAACCGCCCTCAGAGGTCTCAACCCCGTCTCAACGGTGAAGTGGGAATTCGACCTTCAGCCAGGCGAAAAAAAGACGCTCACCTACGTCTTTAAGGCGTATATCCGGTCCGACTACCAGGGCCGCTATTAAGAGCATCCAACAAAACGGCCTTTGGCACCCTCTAAGGCAGGCACATAAGCCTCCTTATGAACGCCATCACCGTAGCGCAGGGCTTTAGCCCTGCCCTGGCAGACCTAAAGGTCTGCGCTACTATCCCGTAGGTTCTGTTAGGCTTTCGAAGTTGGCCTAGGGGGCAAAGACGAGGTGGCCGAAGCAGGAGGGGACGTGAAAGTCCGCCGGGACGCGCAGGGTGGGCGACCAGGCGGAGAACTCGGGCGTGGGGGTGCGGTCTATCCGGTAGAAGTTGGCTCGCCATTCGTCATCCGGCTTGGGTGGGCAGTGGGGAAGCCCCGGAAGGGAGGCGAAGGGAATGGCCATCTCGGCTGTCCACTGGCGGTCGGTATCGGTGCGGTCGTCAAGAGTCCCATTCACCACGACCGCTGAGAGCCAGCCGGCGCAATCCCAGGAGGTATCTATCTCAAGGGACTGCCTGTCCTCCCCTGGGTTATGCACGAGCGCGTCGAACTGGACGTTTCTGGGGCTGAGTTCGAATTCAAAGTATCTGGTGAGGTCGAGCGAAGGGCAGAGGAAGGCCTCGACCACCTCCTCCTCGTAGATGGGGTCGTCGTGGGAAAGATAGTTTCCCCAGATGTCCGGGTCGGCACAGGAAAAAGCGAGGTAGAGGTGACTCTCGTTCCAGCAGATGCGCAGTTGGGTGGGGCGAGAGGGAGCGCCCGAGCCATCGGAAAGGACCAGGGAAATGGCCTCAATTCCCCGCCAAGCAGGTTTACCGAGGTCGCCGTCAATGGTGATCGCCTCGGCGATCTTCCGGCAGCGATAGGTTGGGAGTTCGAGGTTCATTCTTTGCCTCCGGCCAGCACATTCGATGATGTTCGCCCATAGATTACCCGGGATAGTGGGCGCGAGCAAGCCGGGGCGCTCGGGCGGAGACAGGGACTTCAGGCGGACACGGGGGTCCGCCCCTACATCATGGTTGGGACCAGAGGCCGGTCTCATCCAGGAAGGCGACGATGTTTTCCCAGGGGACTTCCGGGGTGAGGATGTTAGAGGGAGAGAGGATGCAGTTCCAGAAAGGCCCGAAGAGGGCCTTCCGATGGCGCACCTCCTCTCTCACCTGATCGGGAGTTCCGAAAGGGAAGGTCCTCTGGTTGCTCAACGAACCCCAGAAACATAAGTCCCGCCCGTAGTTCCTGACGACGGCATCGAGGTTCATCGCCTCGGGCTGAAGCGGATTGAGAATGTCGAGACCGATCTCGATCAGATCCGGAATTATCGCCTCCACGTTGCCGCAGGTGTGGATGAAGATATGGCAGTCGGGGTTGAGGCGTTTGACCGCCTCGAAGATTCTCCGCCAGCGGGGTTTGACCAGCGAGCGCCACGTGGCGGGAGGAATCTGAAGCCGATCCTGGAAGCCGGTGTCATCGAAGAAACAGATGATGTCCGCGCCAGCGAGGACGTTCTCCGAGGCCATCTTCAAGGTGAAGGAATAAACCTTATCCAAGATAGCCTCAGCCAGGGGCACGTCCGTCAGGCAATCCACGAGAAAATTCTCGTGGCCCCGCAGCCAATAACTCCACTCGAAAAGCGATCCGGAGTAGATGGATACCATGTAGCCGGCCGATTTGAGGATTTGAATTTGGCCTTTTGCCGGGAAGGCGTCGTAGCCGGGAATGGGGTAGGCTTCAACCTCACGCGGACTGGAGATTTCCTCAAAAGGGCCGATGTTCTTTTTGAAGTGGTGTTCGGGCCAGGAGATGGAGGCCGTCCCCCAGTCGCCGAGGGTCGCTTCGGGAGGCAGGTCGGAATAGTATTGCCTGGGGTCAATGCCGTTGGAGGTCATCCTGCCCTCGACGATCCGGATGTCGAAGTCGAAAAGGCCGGCTTCATCATCAGAGCCGGTTTTCTCCTTCAGCAGCGCCACAAGGGCCGGGCAAAGGCCGCGGTGCGCGCCGCCGTCGAGGGTGGCGGGGAGCCGGTCGGCCGGCTCTCGGCGGAGGATGGCCAAGACCCTTTCTCTTCCGGTCATGTGCTGAATTCTAGCCGCGCGTCGCGCAAATTACAACGCGTTCGATTCAAGTAGCCTCTCCCCGCCGAGGAAGACGCGAGGATTGTCGAACTTTTTGTCGCTATGCTCGGACTGTGTTAGCATTGACAGGCACAGATAGGCTGCGAGGGAAGGCGGCTTGGAAACGGTGCACCTTTGCCGGAGGCCAGCGGACATTGAGGCCAAGAGACGCAGGGCGATTCGGGATCCGCAAGCGATCAGAAAACAAGAAGGAGGCAACGTGATGGAGTCGAGCAAACCGACGGGACCATTTTGTCCGGTTCGAACCATACTTCTTCAGCATGGCGTGATGGAGTCGAGCCAACCAAAGGGGCCATTTTGTCAAAGCTGTTCGATGCCGATGGAGAAGCCGGAGGATTTTGGCACGAACGCTGACGGAAGCAGGAGCCAGGATTACTGCCACTTCTGCTTCCAGGGAGGGAAGTTCACCGATCCCAACATAAACATGGAGCAAATGATAGATAGGGTGAGCGGCTTCATGGCAAAACACATGGGAATGGCGGAGCAAGAAGCGAAGGAGATCGCCAGCCAATTCATCCCTCAGCTCAAGAGGTGGCGAAAGTAACTCAGGTTACCGGGAATAATGGCTCTCTGGCGGGTGCAAAGATACTTGGCGGCGGCCGGACTGGGCAGCAGGAGAAGCTGCGAGGCATTGGTCGCCGCGGGACGGGTGAAGGTTGATGGTCAACCGGCGGCGCTTGGAACGAAGGTAGACCCCGACTCCAGCCGAGTGGAGGTTGACGGCCAGCCGGTGGAGTTGCCATCCCGAAAGTATTACCTGGCCCTTAATAAACCCCTGGGGTATGTCGTCACCAAATCCGATCCTGAAAAGCGGAACACGGTGATGGCGCTTCTCTCTTCCCTTCCCTACTCCAACCTGCTCAACCCCGTAGGCAGGCTCGATATGGACACCGAGGGACTCCTTCTTCTCACTAACGATGGCGATCTCGCCCACCGGCTGACCCATCCATCCTACGAGGTCAAGAAGACCTACGAGGCCGTCATCGGAAAGTGCCCCACCGCCCAGCAACTGGAGGCGCTCCGCCGCGGTTTCCTGCTCGATGGCCGAATGACCGCTCCAACTGAAGTGCGCCTGATGGGCAGCGGAGAGGAAAAAGACAAGAGGGGGCGCATCCTTTTCGGGGGAGGCCAGGTCCGGCGGAGCCGCCAATCGAACGCAAGCCGCTCAAGGAGCGAACCTTCCTCCAGCCGGCACGTCGTGAGGCTGACCATTCACGAGGGGCGGAAGCGGCAGGTGAGAAGGATGTTCCAGCATCTTGGCCTGCCGGTTCTCAATCTTCGCCGCATCTCGATAGGACCGCTCTCTCTCGGTCGCCTTAAGAAAGGGGCATACCGTGCCCTCACCCCAAAAGAAGTTCTGGAACTGAGACGGAGCGCAGGACTTGAGGCCTGAAACATCAGTTTCGAGGAAGAAAGTTTCGAGTTTCGAGAAAGGGCAGAGAAAAGAGAGGGCAACCACGGACTTGTCCGCCGTAGTCCGCCCACGCTTGGGCGGACGAAGGTGGATTACACAGATTGCACGGATTAGTGGTAAGACAGTGATCGGTGGTCGGTGGTGAAACTCAAGCCCCAAGCCGCTCTTCAGCACTTACACACCTGCGCACTTCTTCAAAAACCAAGCAGGGCGACTGAAGAATTAGTCGCCCTGCTCTCTTATTGCCGCCCTTTCCACCGCTGCCCGCTGTAGAGAAAAGATCTCTCTACGCGTGGCTATTTCTTCTTGCCTTTGGCTGGGGCTTTCTTCGCGGTGGACTTCTTAGCGGGCTTCGCTGCTTTCTTAGCTGGCATAATTATCTCTCCTTTCTTTTACATTTATGGCAAAGCATACGCATGCCTTAGGGAGTTCGAACGAGTAAAACAATTTGTAACTTGAGACTGCCATTTACAATTGTTAACAGTATAACATGAATTACCGCAGATGATGTTCGGATTGTCAAATATTTTTTTCATTTATCGCGAGAATTTTTTTGTTGCTATTGCGGCATGTTTTTTCATCAGTCAACTTGCGGCGAGAACTTTCTTGCCGAGTCTGACCACGCGCCGTCCTTGCCCCGCGACTGCGCCCGTGCTAAGATGATTTCTAAGGGGAAAAAGAAAGCACTGTCCCCGGAAGAGAGCGAACTACTTTGAACCTCATCCGAGAAACCATAAACCGCCTGAAACTATATCGGCCCGGCAAGCCCGCGGACCAGGTCGAGAGGGAATTGGGACTGAAGGAAGTGACAAAACTCGCCTCGAATGAGAACCCGTTGGGTCCCTCGCCACGGGCTGTCGCTGCGATGGTGGAGGCATTGAAGGAGGTTCGCCTCTATCCTGACAATGACTGCTATCACTTGATGAAGGCCATGGCGAAACACCTCGACGTGCCTGAGGATTGGCTCATTATGGGCCGAGGATCTGACGAGGTTATTCACCTGCTCGGCCTGGCCTTCGTAAATCCGGGAGAGGAAGTGCTGATGGCGGATCCTCCCTTCGCGTTGCACGAATCCACCGCCGTGGTCATGGATGGCGTGGCGGTGAAGGTGCCGCTGAAGGACTACATGCACGATCTAGGAGCGATGCGAGAGGCGATCACACCCAAGACGAAACTCATCTTCATATCCAATCCGCACAACCCCACCGGCACCATGGTTACAAGGCGGGAAGTCGAGCGCTTCATGGATGGGCTTCCGCAGGGAATCGTGGTTGCTTTTGACGAGGCCTACTTTGAATACGTTGATTCCTCCGAATATCCCGATTCGCTGGCGTATGTTCGGCAAGGACGCAATGTGGTGGTCCTGCGGACCTTCTCGAAGATATACGCCCTGGCCGGGCTTAGGATAGGATATGGCATTGCTCCTCCCAATTTGATGCAGCACCTGCGGCAAGTTCGGCAGCCGTTCAACGTCTCCAACGTGGCCCAGGCCGCCGCAACCGCCAGCCTGGCCGACAAAGAGCAGGTTGAGAGGAGCCGGCTCGTCAACCAGGAAGGAAAGCGCTACCTGGAGGGGCAACTTCGCCGCCTCGGTCTGAAGTTTGCTCCTTCCCAGGCGAATTTCATCTTCGTTGACTTGCGCCTGGACTCGGTGGCCGTCTTTGAGAAACTGCTGCGTCAAGGCGTGATAGTGAGAACGGGAGACATCTTCGATTTTCCTACTCACATTCGGGTGACGATAGGCACCCAAGCAGACAATGAGAAGTTCATCGCCGCCCTGGAAAAAGTGCTCAGTCAAGGTGTGTGACTATGCGCCTGGGCGAACCCGCGGGGTACAGATTGGCGGAAGTCAACAACGGTTCACCTGGGCTGGCGCGGCCCTTACTGGTTCCCTGTGATGAGCAAGCAGACCATTGATACCGTAGCCGTTATCGGGGTGGGACTGCTGGGAGGTTCCCTCGGCCTGGCGCTCAAGAAGAACGGTTTGGCCGGCAGGGTCATCGGCGTTGCCAGGAGGAGCGAAACCATCCCGACGGCCATCGAACTTGGGGCAATTGACGAGGGCAGCCTCGATCCCATCGCGGCCGTCTCCCAGGCGGACTTGGTATTCCTGGCCACTCCGGTGTTACAGATGCCCAGACTGCTTGAGGTTATCGCTCCGGCGCTGTCGGCCAACTGTATCGTGACGGATACCGGAAGTTCCAAGGAGAATATCGTTGAGTTTGCGGCCGCACTGGGCATAAGAAGTTTTGTGGGTGGTCACCCCATGGCTGGATCGGAGAAGAAAGGAGTCGCCTACGCCCGCCCTGACCTTTTCAGCGGCAGAACCTACTTTCTCACTCCGACCGCCCAGACGGACGAAGCTGCCTTGACGACCGTGCGGGATTTGGTCACTGGCTTTGGAGCCATCCCCGTGATCCTCCCGCCGGAGCGCCACGACCGCATCGTTGCGATAACGAGCCATCTTCCTCACCTGCTGGCATCATCCTTGATCAGGCTGGCGCTTGCCACCTCAAAGGTCGAGCCGTTGTTGGAGAAGGGAATGGCGACCGGCCTGCGCGATATCACCAGGATCGCCTCCGGCGACGTTGAGATGTGGCGCGATATTTACATATCAAATCGAAACCACCTGCTCGAAGCCCTGGACTCCCTCGAGGAAATCTTGGCGCAGGCCCGCGCCCTGCTGAAGGACGGGGATGCCCCTGCGCTCGCCCAACTCTTGTCCGAGGCCAAGGACTTCAGGGAGAGAGTTTACGGCGCCCAGCCTGGTGGCCCAGCAGCGGTGGCTGGCGATTCCGAACCCCTCAAGTCCCAAGCCTCAAGTCCGTCAGAACCCGACCGGACCCGGGCGGGCCCCAAGCCTGCAAAATGACCTCTCTCATTGTCCGCCCCCGCAAGTCCGTTCAAGCCGAGATATCCGTTCCCGGCGACAAGTCCATCTCCCACCGCGCCGCCATCCTGGCTGCGCTGGCGGATGGAGAATCGCACATCGAAGGATTCTTACCCGCCGAGGATTGTCTCCATACCCTTCTGTCGCTCCGCAAGATGGGGATGGAGTTTCGCCTCGACGGCGAAGCGCTGACAATCCAGGGAGTGGGGTTGCGGGGGTTGCGCCCACCTTCCGAGGCGCTCGACCTGGGCAACGCCGGCACCGGCCTGGCCCTCCTGATGGGCGTGGCCGCGGGCCAGCCCTTCGATACCACACTCACCGGAGACGACTCTTTGCGCCGCCGCCCGCAGAGGCGAATCGGCGAGCCTCTCGGCAGGATGGGCGCGGTCGTGCGAGGCCAGGGGGAATCCTGTCGCCCTCCGATTACCGTGCGGGGCGGAGAACTCAAGGCCATTGAGTATTCCCCTTCCACTCCCAGCGCGCAGGTCAAGAGCGCCCTCCTGCTGGCCGGCCTCTACGCTCAGGGCGCCACCGCCGTGGTGGAAATACAAAAGACCAGGGACCACACCGAGCGGATGCTGCCCACCTTTGCGGCGGAGGTCAAGGTGGAGGGCCTGGCCGTCTCCGTCCAACCGGCGGTGCAGCTGCGGGCAGCCGATTTCGCCATCCCCGGGGACATATCCTCCGCCGCCTTCTTCCTTGTTGCCACCGCTATCCTTCCCGGCTCCCGCCTGAAGGTAAAGGGCGTGGGCATCAATCCGACCCGCACGGGCCTGTTAGAAGTTCTCGCTCAAATGGGGGCCAAGGTTGATATGCTCAATCAGCGTCTCTCCGGCGGGGAGCCAATTGCGGACGTGGTCATCGGCGGTCAGTCCCTGCGCGGGGTTCAAGTGGGCGGCGCTCTCATACCCCGGCTCGTTGACGAGGTTCCCGTTCTCTGCGTCGCTGCTTGCCTGGCGGAGGGCATTACGGAAGTCCGCGACGCTCCGCAACTGCGACAGAAAGAGAGCGACCGGATCGAAACCATCGCCCTCGAATTGAGCAAGATGGGCGCCCGCATTGAGCCGCTTCCCGACGGACTGCGCATACATGGCGGCGCGAAACTGAGCGGTGCCCGCTGCAATAGCCATGGCGACCACCGCATTGCGATGTCTCTGGCGATCGCGGCGCTCGCTGCGGAGGGAATCACCGAGATTGAGGACACCGAGTGCATCGCCACCTCCTTCCCCGAATTTCCAAGCCTCCTGGAGGCCCTCTAATTGAGGTCGCCCAACGGGACGGAAGAGGCCGCCAGCCCTGACCGTCTCATAGTCGCTATTGACGGCCCCGCTGGTAGCGGGAAGAGCACCGTGGCCAGGATGGTGGCCGACAGATTAGGGTTCACTTATCTCGATACCGGTGCCATGTATCGCGCCGTCGGCGTGCTCGCGCTGGCGGCGAATCTCTCCGCAGACGACGAGACGAACATCGGCAACCTCGCCCGCTCGCTGAAGTTTGACTTTCACCCCAATTCCAGCGGCTCCCAGAGCCTCATCGTCAACGGCGAAGACCTGACCAAGGCCATCCGCACCCGCACTGCGGATGAATGGGCAGCCCACGTCGCCGCTCTTCCCGCGATTCGAGAGGCAATGGTGAATGCCCAGAGAGAGATCGTTTGCGGCAGCCCGCCCTCGAAAAAAAGCCCCGGCTGGGTGGTGGAGGGCAGGGACATGCAGACGGTGGTCTTCCCAGAAGCACAGGTGAAGATATTCCTGACGGCTTCCCTCGAGGAAAGAGCAAAGAGACGACTCAAGGACATTCAAGGCCGCGGCGAGCAAGCCAACCTTCAGGAACTCGTGGCCGAGGTGGCCCAGAGGGATCACCTCGACGAGACCAGAACCGTCGGTCCTCTCAGGAGGGCGGCGGATGCCATAGAGATCAACACCGATGGCTCAACCCAAGAGGAGATAGTCGAACGCATCATCTCCCTTGCGCAAGGCAAACTGGCTTCCCAGGAAGATGCGCCCACGCCCTCCCCCCGCCTCTCTCCGACCACCCCCAACCCTCGCGCCCACTATCCTCTCTATTACATTGGCCGGGCCTTCTTCCGGGCCGTCTTCAGGCTGATGGGCCGTTGGCGCATCTACGGCAAGGAAGACTTTCCGCCCTCCGGCGGGGTCATACTCGCCCCCAACCACATCAGTTATGCAGACCCACCTCTGGCCGGCAGCGCCATCGAACGAAAGCCCTGGTTCATGGCGAAGAGCCAACTCTTTGAGATTCCCATCCTGGGACCGATTCTCCCCAAGGTCTGTGCCTTCCCCGTCAAGCGAGGCAAGCCCGACCGCAACGCCCTTCGCGCCGCCCTTCAACTGCTCGAGCAGGGCGAGGTTCTGGTTGTCTTTCCCGAGGGGACCCGAAGTCCCGATGGAGAACTCCAGCAGCCGGAGTTGGGCGTTGCCCTCCTCGCCTTGCGCTCAGGGGCACCGGTAGTGCCGATGGGCTTGATCGGTTCCGACCGACTTCTGCCGCGCCACTCGCCCATCCCTCGCTTCGCCCGCGTCACCGTTCGCATCGGCAAGCCACTTTACTTCGATCGCCAGCAATCCCCCTCCCGAGAATCCCTCGAATCGGTGGCCAAGGAGGTCATGTCCTCCCTCGCCGCCCTCATCGCCGAGGGACTATAGAGATCATCTCAGGAGCAGCGACGAGAAAGTCCCTGCGTCTTGAGAACGGTGGAAGCTTCTGAAGCTTTTCTAGGCTGGACAAAGGCAGGCTGGCCCGGGGTTTCGGGCACAAGATAGCGTCTGAACCAAGTCGGCCGCTAGTTGATGGCGTAAAGGTAATGGTCGGCGGAGCCCACGTAGATCGTCCCATCCGAGCCGATGGCGGGTGAGGACTCTACGAAGTCTCCGGTCTGATAGCTCCACTTCTGCGTCCCGTCCGGGTTGATGCCGTAAACGTAGCCGTCCTGGGAACCCACGTAAACCGTGCCATCCGAGCCGATCGCGGGGGAGGATCCCACGCCCGAGCCGGCCTGGAAGCGCCAACTCTGGGTCCCGTCCGGGTTTAGAGCGTAAAGGTAATGGTCGGCGGAGCCCACGTAGACCGTCCCATCCGCCCCGACAGCGGGGGAAGAATACATCTGGGCCCCGGTCTGGAAGCGCCAACTCTGGGTTCCGTCCGGGTTCAGAGCGTAAAGGTAATGGTCGGCGGAGCCCACGTAAACCGTCCCATCCGCCCCGAGGGCGGGGGAGGAGTAAACCTGGTCCCCAGTCTGGAAGCGCCACTTCTGCGTGCCGTCCGGGTTAATGGCGTAAACGTAGCCGTCCTGGGAGCCCGCATAGACCGTCCCATCCGAGCCGATCGCGGGGGAAGAGCCCACCGGGTTCCCGGTTAGGAAGCGCCACTTCTCCGTGCCGTCAGAGTATACGGCATAGAGGTTGCTGTCCCAGGAGCCCACGTAGACTGTCCCATCCGCGGCGATGACGGGGGAAGAGTAAACCGAACTGCCGGCCTGGAAGCGCCACTGCTGGGTGCCGTCCGGGTTGATGGCGTAAAGGTAGCCATCCTGGGAGCCCACGTAAACCGTCCCATCCACCCGAATGGCGGGAGAGGATTGCACCGGGCCAGCAGTCTGGAACCGCCACTTCTGGGTGCCGTCCGGGTTGATGGCGTAGAGGCAACTGTCATCGGAGCCCACGTAGACCGTCCCATCCGAGCCGATCGCCGGGGAAGAGGCCACGCCGAACCCAGCCTGGAAGCGCCAACCAAACGTGCCGGCTTGAGAGCCTATGTAAGGGCTAAGACCGACATTCCTGAGGTCGGCGTGGAACTTCGGCCAGGCGGTGTTTGCCAGCACGACATCTGCCACCAGGGTGAGCGTGGCAGACACACTGGCCGTCTGCCCATCCAACACCGCAGCGGCGCCGTGCCAGTCAACGTACGTGCTCAACACCAGTGTGACCGCGCGGCTGCCTGTCGCGACGCTGGTAAGCGTCTTGGGCGTGACCAGAGCGGTATCCTCACCGTCAACCCAGATGCGGGCGCCGCTGGGACTGGAGGACAAGTCAATCGAGCCCACGCTCACGCCTGGAGGAGGCTCAAGCGCGTGCGTCGTCTGGTGCTCGACAACTATGAGAGTCCCCCCGAAGGTGGGGAAACCGGCTGCTTCAACCAGGATAGTATGGAATCCTACGGGCACAGCCGATATCCGGTAGAAGCCCCGGGAGTCAGTGACATCCTGCAACGTTGTTCCCACTACCCTCACGACCGCCCCTTCCAGAGGCTCATGTCCTGAGGGCGGAGTCGCTTCTGCCACGACGATGATCTCCGGCACTGCCTTCACAGCTGCAGTGGGGATGGGAATGTAAACGTAGCCGTCAATGCTACCCGTTCCTGCTCCGCTTTCCCCCGCTCCACATCCAGCCAACAACCCCGGGCCGATAAGCAGGCAGGCAAGAAGAGCGAGCCCGGCGAATCTTTTCATCTTGGCTTCACCCCCGTTTATAGGCGTGTCTAATCTAATGCGCAACTCGCGCGCGCGTCAGCGTTCCCCGTTGAAAATGGTGAGACCTTCCTCAGCCGGAATTTCCCATTTGAGCCGCTATTCATCGTTCCCCCCGCCGCAACCAGCAGGGTCGAGGCAGCCTGCACCAAGGTTGACCGTGCAGGATAACCCTACAGCCGCACCGCCTCTTCCACCGACAGGCTGCGCGCCATCCGAGCGCCAGCCTGCACCGCCTCGAAGATGCTGGCGGGCGGCTTCCCGTGGTTCGACAAGCTCACCACCCCGAGCCATGTCGAGGGGTCACCGATGCGGTGGACCTTTGCCTTCACTTCCGGCAGCGGTGGCTCTTCCGTTGGCCGGAGACCCACAGACAGAACCACCACATCCGCAGAAAATGTTCGTTCCTCGCCATCCACGATAGTCACGACCGCCTCGTCGCGAATTTCGGTGGCTCTGGCGTTCACGACGGTCTTGACTTCGTTCTCACTCAGGAGGCGGAGGAGCACCGTCTTGTTCACGCCTATCTCCTCGTCGGCGAGGATTTCCGGCAGCATCTCCAAGACCGTTACCCTCTTTCCCTTCTGCGCGAGGAAAAGGCCGACCTCGCACCCCACGTGCCCTCCCCCAATCACAACGACCTTCTTCCCCTCTACCAGTTCCGAATCGTTGAGCACGTCCACCGCCTGGTGAACGTTGCTGCCCTGCACGCCCGGAATTTGCGGCACGATGGGAACGCTTCCCAGGGCCAGGATTATGTCGTCCGGCCGCACCTCTTTGACCAGACCCTCCGCAAGCGGGCACTCAAGCCGCACCTCCACCCCCGCCTTCGTCAACTGAGCAGGATAGTAGGTCACCAGCCGCCTGATGTCGTCCTTGAAATCGGGCGCCGAGCCAGGGAGCAGATACCCTCCGAGCGCCTTTCCCTTCTCGCAAAGGGTAACCTTGTGCCCTGCAATGGCCGCCCGCAGCGCCGCCTCCATCCCCGCGGGCCCTCCCCCTGCCACGAGCACCCGCCTCGGCTTCTCCGCCCGCGGAGCGGGCTCCCGCTCGCGGCCCATCTCAAAGTTCACCGCACACTGGGTGGTCGGCTGTTCTTCCCTGTTCGCGGTGCACTCGCAACAGCGGATGCAGGGCCGGATATCCTCGGGCCTTCCCTCCCCCATCTTGTTCGCCCACTCCGGATCGGCAATGAGGGCGCGTCCCAGCGCCACCATGTCCGCCGTCCCATCCGCAATCACCTCCTCCGCCATTTCGGGCTCAGTGATGGAACCCGCAGCGATGACCGGAACCGTCGCCACTTCCTTCACCGCTCGCGCCAGGTGAAGGTTGAACCCCCTCGGCCAATAGAGAGGCTGAATCGCGGTATAGGCTGTCTCTGCAACGCACGAGGAGACAGACAAATGCGCCACCCCCGCCTCTTGCATCGCCTCGGCGATATTCTGCCCCACCGGCACGGTTATTCCCACGTCGGAGAGATTCTCGTCCATGAAGCGCAGGTATTCGTCCCCGCTGAAACGAAACCCCACCGGATATTCCTCGCCGCACACCTCCTTTATCCGCGCCAGCACCGCCAGCGGAAAACGCATCCGCCGCTCGAAGTCGCCCCCCCACCGGTCGTTCCTTCGATTCGTGAAGTCGGACATGAAACTCGCCACGAGATACCCGTGCGCCCCATGCATCTCCACTCCATCAAAACCTGCTTCCTTTCCCCTCCGCGCAGCCTGCCCAAAGGCCTCGATTACCTCCTCTATCTGTTCCTCGCTCATCTCCGTCGCCGCTGGAATGCCCTCGGTGGCCACCGCGGACGGGGCGAGTCGTTTCTCGCCGAAAAGTGCGCCGTTCGCTTGTCTTCCCCCATGCACAATCTGGAGGAATATCTTCGCCCCCTCCTTTTGCACCGCCTGAGCCAGCCTTCTCAGCCCCGGAATCAATCTATCGTCGTATGCTCCCATTTGGTTGGGCCCGGAGCGGCTCACCTTGTCGTCAATGAAGGTGAACCCCGTGAATATCAGCCCGGTGCCGCCGCGGGCCCTGGCGGCGAAATAAGACACTATTAGATCGTTCACCGAGCCATCCTTTTCCGCGTAGCCAAGACACATAGGGCATATTGCCACTCGATTTCGTATCTTCACTCCGCCGATTGAAATTGGTTCAAGAAGATGCTCGTAGCGCGCCATCGTCGTTGCTCCTTTCGAGCCTCAGCCCGAGATGAAGAGATAATTGCTCCGCCCTTCGACCTTGCTCAGGGTGGTGCCCTCGACGTGCTCGGGCCCTGAGCCTGTCGAAGGGAGCCTGCCGAACCACCTCCCTAGCAGTTTTTGACACCTGGCAGTCCAGATGGCTCCCATGGTCTCAAGCGACTTCCCATCCCCTGCCGATTGTTTCCCTTTTTCCCATCAAGCCACCTGACCTGATAACGCGATTGTATCCTCCCTAATCACGCCCCGTCAAAGGCGAACCCGCCGCCGGCGGGCAGGGGCGTCCAGATACGGGCAGGAAATGAGTCAGAAGGCGATTGAGAGGCCCGGAATGTGTACGCGGAGCGCACCAATAAACGGGCAACAGCAAATGCAACCGCAACTTCCTGTCACCGGGCCCTGTTCCGTCAATAAAAAGAGTATCTGAAGGATGTTTCGTTGCCTCAAATTGAAATGTACTTGAAATGGGAGGGGACAATCACCTCCTTTTTGGGTTTGTTGTTGGTGTGTTTGATGGGGGTGGCCAGTCCGCCGATGGCGGACTGGAGGCTGGAGATGTTTCTTTGGAGTTGGGCGGGGTTTCGTATCTTTGGTAGCCCACGGCCCTCCGCACCACGGTGCAGTTCTTCGCGCCGTTCAGCCTTCGTCCGTCCAAGCCTGGACGGACTTCTCCCTTCGCTGAAGCTATGGGGGACGAGTCGGCGAAGTGGGCTCGCCATCCGCCTTCGCGAGACCGCCGTAGCTGCGGCGGAGGTGCTAGCGGCTTCCGCCTTCGCGAGAGGGACGAAGCTGCTTTCAGCCTGCCTCCTTCGCCGAAGCGGCTGCGAAGGCTGAATCGGGGGCCGTAGCCCTTCGGCGGAGGACTCGGCGAAGTGGGCTCGGCGGAGTCCCTTGGCGCGTCGGCGACATCCCTGGTCTCCTTTTTGCGCTTACAAACTTCCCCACGCTCAAGAAAGACCACCTATCCGTCAGACTTCGCCGGATCTTCGATTTCGACTGCTTTTCTTCTTGAGGCAACAATATCTATTTCAGATACTTCTATTATGAGGCAATTCGCGCCTTTGTAACAGCCCGCGGTAGATGGTATAATCTTTGCCGGTAGGGGGCAAGGAGAATATGGAACTGCTCAGGAGGTTGGAGAGGGGCATGGAAGGGGCTATGGCAAGGGTCTTTGGGACCCTCAAGAGGCCCCTCAGTTCGCAGGCGCTTGCCTCAGCCATCCTGAGGGCGCTCGAGGATAACAAGGTCGAGGGGCTGGAGGAGGTTTTTGCGCCCAACCGCTACACGATATCGCTCAATCCAGGCGACGCGTCCGCCTTGCTCTCGCTCTTTCCCATCTTGAGCGCGGAGGTGCAGAGGTTCGTCAAGGGCACGACAGGCGAGAGGGGATGCCACCTGGGAGGACCTGTGGTTGTCAGATGGGAGGCCGACGGCAAGGTCAGAAACGGTGAGGTAGGCGTGGTGGCAAAGGTCGTGTCGGGCCAGCCCAGCGCGATGCTGTCGGTGGTGCAGGGAGCACAGGCCGGACAGGATTTCCCGATTGAGGCGGGATTAGTGACCATCGGGAGGGACGCCGATAACCAAATCATCATCGCCGATGAGAATGTGTCCCGCCATCACTGCGAACTCCGCTTCACCGGCAGCGATTTCGAGGTGGCCGACCTGGGAAGCACCAATGGCGTCATCCTGAATGGCCGACTTGTGCAGAGAGCAACCATCGAAGACGGCGATAGCCTGGAACTGGGAAGGACGCTGCTCAAGTTTCACATCAGGCCTGGGCCGTGACAGCAACTATGGAAGCAACGGCGGCCGCCTCGAACCTCCTAAAATACCTCTTCCTGGGCGGGCTCTACCTTTTCATTATCGGCCTTTTCTGGGCCATGTGGCGACAGATGAGCAGCGCAGGGGCAGGCAAATTTGAGAAGGACAAGTCGGGGCTAAGGCGCCAAGACTACGGCGCGCCCTTCCTGGTCGCGGAGAGCGGCAGCCTCACTGGGAAACAATTCGCCCTTGAGCGAGATCTGACCATTGGGCGATCGCCCGGCCACGCCATCGTGCTCGCCGACCGTTTCGCCTCCTCTCATCACGCCACCGTGCGCCGCCAAGGAAACGAAATATGGCTCCTTGACGAAGGGAGCACGAACGGCACCTTCCTCAACGGATTTCGCATCACGTCCGCCTCACCGCTGACGCCGGGCGACACTTTCGTCGTGGGCGAAACCACCTTCCGGCTCGTTCAAGGCTAAACCCGCTTGCTGACCCGGTCTCTCCCTCGACTTCGCCCCATCCTGCTCCCGCTTTTCCTTGCGCTCTTGCTGCTTGCCAGCCTCCTGCTGGGAAGCCTCACCCTGCCTGGCTCTACAAGGATAGTAATCCTCCTCGGAGCCTTTGCCGTGCCGATACTCGTCGTTGCCCTTCTTCTCAGGCCCGGCATGGACGCTTCGCTCTTCCTTGCCGCCCTGGCCCTTTCCGGCCTCGGCCTGTTGGCCAACCACCGCCTCCGCCCGGATCTTGCGGCTTTGCAGACCTCCTGGGCCATCATGGGAATGCTCCTCTTCCTTCTTCTCCTCATATTGCTCAGAGACGTGACCGTCCTGAGTCGCTACAAATACATTTGGGCCACTGCCGGCCTCCTCCTGCTGGTCAGCACCTTCGCTTTCGGCGTGGAGAGGGGCGGCTCCAAGTTATGGCTCGCCATCGGGCCGTACACCATTCAGCCGAGCGAATTCGCCAAGGTTCTGCTGGCCCTTTTCTTCGCCGCCTACTTGACCCCGCTGGGAGCAGCCATAGGCCCCTCGCTCTCACGAGGCGGGCCGGGCGCCTACAAGACGATCCTGGGACCCATGGCGCTGGTCTGGTGCGGGGTGCTGGTGCTCTTCCTCTTGGTCAGAGACCTGGGCACGCCGGTCATCCTCTTCGCTGCTTTTGTCGCAGTCTGGTATGCTGCCACGGCCAGGCGAGGACTCGCCCTCTTCGCCGCCGCGGCATTTAGCGGCGGCCTCTACTGGGCCTCCCATCTCTTTCCCTATGTGATGAACCGATTCGTAGGGTGGGTTGACCCCTGGGACACCATCAACACCGCCGGCCATCACGTAGCCATGTCCCTCTTCTCGGTGGCGGAGGGTGGCATCCTGGGCCAAGGGCTTGGGCTGGGCCAGCCCAACCTGGTGCCAGCGGCCAATACCGACTTCATCTTCGACGTCTTTGCGGAAGAACTGGGCCTGGTGGGTGGGGCCGCCATAATAATCCTCAGCGCCTATCTGGCCTTCCTCTATTTCCGGACGGCGCTGAGGACATCAGACACCTTTGCCCGCCTCCTGGCCGTGGGGTTGGGGGCGGAGGTATCCATCCAGGCGATAGTCATCCTCGGCGGCAACTTACGGGCCCTGCCCATTACCGGCGTCACTCTCCCTTTCGTAAGTCGCGGTGGCTCCTCCCTCATCTCCAGTTTCCTGGCCCTGGGGTTGGTAACGGCGATCAGCCGCCTCCCAACCCGTGGTTCGACGTTGCTCACCACCCTGAGCCTGTCGAAGGGCCGTTCCATAAGCCCCCTCGCCAGCGGCGGATCAAGCGCCTGGGAACGGCAGCAACTTCCCCTCGACAGGGCGGTCGCCATCATCAGCCGGGAGATCCTGCTTTGCTTCCTGGGACTGGCGCTCCTCCATTTCTACTGGGGAGCCGTCGCGGCGCCAAGGCTGGCAATGCATCCTTCAAACCCGCACGCTCGGGCCAGGAACGTCTGGGCAGAAAAGGGAAGGATACTCGACCGCTCTGGCACTGTCCTGGTCGAGAGCCGCCGAACGCCCGAGGGATACCTCCGAGCCTATCCCCAGGGCGAAGAGGAGTTCGTTCACATTGCCGGATACGATAGCCACATCTACGGCCAGACCGGAATTGAGAAAGCCTTCCTCATGCAACTTCTTGGGGCGCCGCGCTACCTGCACGTTGGTTGGAACGGCGTGGAGGCGGGTTTCTCGCCTGCGGATGTGCAACTGACCGTGGATGCGCGCCTCCAGCGCCTGTCCCAGCAACTGCTCGGGGAGCGACTGGGGGCGGTCGTGCTCCTCGATCCCAAAACCGGCGAGATACTCGCCCTGGCAAGCAGCCCTTCCTTCTCCCCGTCGGGACTGGAGGAGCAGTGGGATAAACTGGTCAAAAATCCGGACAAGCCCTTCATCAATCGTGCCGTGGCCGGCCTTTATCCTCCCGGCTCCACCTTCAAGGTCTTCACCCTGAGTTCGGCCCTGACCTACGGGGTGGTCTCGGATTCCGACCGGTTCACCTGCCAGGGCGAGGAGACGGTTGCGGGGGGGCCCGTGCCTTGCCACAAGAAAGGCGGCCATGGAGAGATTTCGCTGCGGACGGCCTTCACCCAATCCTGTAACATCGCCTTCGCGAAGATGGGCCTGCGCCTGGGGGCCGAGCGGTTTGAGAAAATGGCTGAACAGTTCTTCTTGGACCGGCGATTCGCCCTGCCTCTTGCCACCAGCCGGCCGAGGGTTCCCAAGGGGAACGACATGACCCCAAGTATGCTCGCCGAATGCTCTTTCGGGCAGGGAGCACTCCAGATCACTCCTCTACACATGACGATGATCGCGGCGGCCGTGGCCAACGGCGGGGTCATGGCCAAGCCTCATCTGGTCAAGAAGGTCATGGGGCCGAATGGCTCAGAGACCTTTGCTCCCGAAGTCCTCTCCCGTCCTTTGAGCCGGGAGACGGCACAGAAGGTAACAGACCTCATGGTGGCGGCGGTGGAAGAAGGAACGGGCCGACGCGCCAGGATATCCGGGGTGAAGGTCGCCGGCAAGACCGGCTCGGCTGAAAACCCTCCCCACAAGCCCCATTCGTGGTTCGTCGGCTTCGCGCCGGCGGATTCTCCGCAGTTTGCCTTTGGCGTGATAGTTGAAAACGGGGGCACGGGAGGCAGCGCCGCCACTCCCATAGCCAGGCAACTGCTGCTGGCCGCCCTGGGGCGCTGAGCCGAACTGCGACCGCGCGGAGGGAAGCACCCCCCCGCAACGGCTCCCAGCAGGTATCACACTTGACGAAAGCCCCTCCTCGAAGCAAAATGTCGGGGAAGGTATGACAAAGTGTGTGTGACGGGCAACCCCCTTCAGGCAGGGCTTGAACGCTTCAACTTCAAAGACCCAGGCGAGTCATAGTGGCTGCGATATATACTCAGGTGATCAGGGCGAGGTAGCCAGGGAGGTGGGCTGAGATGGTCGGCAAGATACTGAAAGACCGCTATCAAATAGAAGAGAAGGTTGGCGAAGGGGGCATGGCGGTCGTCTATCGCGCTCGGGACGCGCTGCTCAACCGTCCAGTGGCGGTAAAGGTGATGCGGCGGGAACTCGTGTCGGATGCCAACTTCGTCGAGCGCTTCAGGAGAGAGGCAGAGGCCGCCGCCGCCCTCAACCACCCTCACGTCGCCACCGTCTTCGATTTCGGCGAGCAGGACGGCGAGTATTTCCTGGTGATGGAATACCTGCCCGCCAGCAATTTGAAGCGGCTGATAGAAGAAAGAGGACCTCTGCCGCCCAAGGTCGCCCTGGAAATAGCGATCCAAGTATGCGACGCCCTCAAGTATGCCCATTCCAACGGCATAATCCATCGGGACGTGAAGCCCCAAAACGTGCTTTTCACCGACGATGGAAAGGCCAAACTCACTGACTTCGGCATAGCCCGAGCCATCACTGCGCAGACCCCGTTGACCGGCACCGGACAGTTGGTCGGCTCAGTTCATTACATGTCCCCGGAGCAGGCGCGCGGCCTCGGCGCCTCCGAGCGGTCCGACGTTTACGCCCTCGGCATCATGCTCTTCGAAATGCTCAGCGGCAAGGTCCCCTTCGACGCCGACACCCCCGTAGCCGTTGCCCTCAAACATATTCAGGAGCAGCCGCCAGCCATCCGGGAGATAGACCCCTCCCTTTCTAGTTCCATCGAATACGTCATTTCGAAGGCCCTTCGAAAGGAGACCACCGCCCGCTACCAGAACGCCCACGAGTTAATGCAAGACCTGGTGAAGGTGAAGGAGGGCCATCAGGTGGTTCCGGGGATACCCCCCGCGGTTGAGAAAACCGCCACCGCCGTCCTGGAGCGACGCAGGATACAGGAGGAGACCGCGGTCGGCAGAACCATAGTTGCCCCTCCACCTTCCCCACCGGCCGCGCGCCCCGAGGCTCTCGTCTCTCCAATGACCTGGGTGATCCTCGTTCTCACCGTGCTGATCGTGGCCGGAGCCGCGACCTACATCTTCCTCTCCGGGCCCAGAAAAACGCCAGCAACCGCCCAACTGATCTCCGTTCCCAACCTCCTGGGGCTCGACCGGCAGTCCGCAGTAGATAAATTATCTTTGCAGGGCCTATTCGCGCGGGTCGTGCAAAAGGAGAACCCCAAGGAAACTCCCGATACGGTTATTGACCAATCTCCGGAGCCTGGCAAGCAATTGCCGGAGGGCTCTACCGTGGAGATCTGGGTCGCCACCCGGCCCGGCGCCGTGGAGGTGCCCAACTTGGTGGGCATACCGCTGGACAAGGCGCAGGAGATACTCAATACGGTTGGCCTCCGAGTCGGGACATTGGTGAACAGACCCTCCCAGGAAATGGAGCAGGGCTATGTCCTGAAACAAGAGCCTCCCCCGGGGGCCTCGGCACTTCCGGGAGATGCCGTCAACCTCATTCTCGCCGAGAAGGAGGGAGTCCTCCCTCCCACGCCCCCGCCAACTCGACCCGACGGGGAGGAACAGCCCACCCCGCCCAGTTCGGACACGTTAACTGTTAAGATCACCCCGATCGTCACATCCGACGAAACCAAAGAGGTTGATGTTCAGATCGAGGTTGCGGCCAACGCAGCCAAGAGCCATGCCATTCGCATCGTCCTCAAGGACGACGAGGGTGAGAGAACGGTGGAGCAGAGGACTCTGGAACCGGGCGAGCGCGCTTTTCACGAGCGCTACGACGCCCAGGGCAAAGCCTCGATCAAGATCATAGACAACGGCAGCGAAGTCAAGAGCGTGAACTTCTAGCCGGAGGTATGTGGGTGCGTAGGGACCCGCCCGAGCGCCAGACACCGCAGGGGGGCGGGTGTGTCAGCACATACCTAACGCCTGCTGCGGATGTCATCCCGAGGGGCCTTACCCCGAAGTCGGCCCGGCCCTGCCTGCCTCCAAGTCCCAGACACAGTTCCACAGACACGGACGCCCGTGACCTTCAATCTCAAGGTCAACTTGCACTAAATGGGTTGCAGGTGTATAATACCATCATACAATAATGCGCTAATCTAGGGGGTAGCAAAACGATCTCGAAGCAAGAAAGGATGTTCGACGTATTCACGCGGTTCATGCACCGCTCCCTGACGCTCAGGCTGCTGGGGCAGGCAGGTAAGGGAGCCATAACTTGGCCACAGTGGGAGGCCCTCAATTACGTGCGCCGGCACGTGGGTTGCTCGGTCAGCGATCTGGCCAAGGGACTGCTGGTAAGCCAGCCGGCTGCCACCAAACTGATTGACCGCCTGGTCCTCAAGGGATATACCATCCGCGAGGAAAATCCCTCCGACCGCCGCGCCTGTCGAGTGTCCCTCTCCCCCGTCGGAATGGTCGTGGTTGACTCCATCGCCAGGCAGCGCAACCAGCGCCTGTCCGGCCTCGTGCAGCAAATGGATGTGCGCACGCAGGCCGCGCTGGCCAACGGACTCTCCGGCTTTCTGGAGAAGGCCCTTGCCGATAAGGGAACGCCTGAGGAGGTATGTCTCCACTGCGGCCCGGAGCACGAGCCGGAATGCCCCGTCAGCCGCGCCCGAACCGCGTTGAAAGAATGAATCGCGAGATCCTGGAGGTATCAATGATGCGGGAGAAAATAGAAGAAGCGCTCGCTACCATCAGGCCCGCCTTGCAGGCCGACGGGGGCGACGTGGAATTGATAAATGTAGATGGAGGAAGGGTCGAGGTGCGGCTGAAGGGAGCCTGCGCGGGCTGTCCTATGTCCACCCTGACGCTCCAGATGGGCATCGAGCAGATGCTCAAGGAGCGCATCCCCGAGGTTAAAGAGGTAGTCGCGGTCTAAGCCTGCAAATCCGCCGGCCCGTCCCTCACAAGGAAGGATGGGCCCAGGTGATTGTAGGGCAAGTGCAAGACCCGCAAATTACGCCCTTCCTGCGGGAACAATTTGAACTTTACCGACCAGCAGATATACCGCTACTCCAGACACATAATCCTTCCCGAGGTGGGAGGCAAAGGCCAGGGGAGGCTGCTCGGGAGCCGAGCGCTGCTGGTCGGCTTGGGCGCTGCCGGCTCCGCGGCAGCCCTCTACTTGACTAGCGCCGGGGTTGGCCGAATAGCCGTCGCCGACGACTCCACCGTCTCCCTGCCGGACCTGCAGAGCCAGATTCTCTACTCTACCCGGGAGATCGCCTCCGGCAAGACGCAATGCGCCAGGAGGAAACTGCTGGAACTCAATCCGGACGTGCAGATCGAAGCGCTACCTACCTCCGCGATAACGGATGGCGCAAGAAACCTGAGCCAACGCTATGATGTCGTCCTCGATGCCTCCGAGGACGTTTCCCTTCACTATGCCCTCAACGAAGCCTGCGTCGCCGCTCTTCTGCCTCTCGTCATCGCAGATATGGACGGGTTTCGGGCCTACGTTCAGACGATACTCCCCGGCCGAGGCCCTTGTTACCGCTGTCTCCGCCCCGAGCCCGGCAACGTGGCGAACAAGGCCGTCCTGAGCCCCCTGGCCGGGGTAGTCGGATCACTCGTCGCCACTGAAGCGATCAAGGTGCTGCTGGGCAAGGGCCAACCTCTCTCTGACCGGGTGCTGGACATAGATTTGCGCGCCGTGAAGTTCACCACAATCCCCGCCTCGCGGAGGCCCGATTGCCCCGTCTGTGGTCAGATTCAGCCTGAGGGGTAACTCAGTCCTTTAAGTCCTCACTCGTAGACCGGATTCTATTCTCCCAGTGGCCCTCTGCCGCCTCGGCCAGCCGTCGGGGTTGACAGGCGACGCTCAAATCCCCATAATCACTCTCGGTGGTCAGCATGGAATTCGCCAAGATGCACGGCCTTGGCAACGACTTTGTAGTGGTGGACTGCATATCTCAGGCGGGATTGGAGGAGGTAGTAACCTCCCAGGTGCGCCTCCTCTGCGATCGGCATTTCGGGGTGGGAGCGGATGGGGTCATCCTCGTCCTACCCAGCGAAAAGGCGGACGCAAGAATGCGGATTTTCAACCCCGACGGAAGCGAGGCGGAGATGTGCGGCAATGGCGTCAGGTGCTTCGCTAAACTACTCTATGAGAGAGGTCTGGTGAGCAAGCGGTCCCTGACCATAGAGACCATGGCGGGAATAGTCAAGCCGAGCCTCAGAGTAGAAAGAGGAAACGTTAAAGAGGTGTTGGTGGACATGGGCCCCCCCGGGCTGACCCGCGAGGACGTTCCGATGACCGGGGCCAATGGAAACGGGAAGGTGGTGGGGGAGAAGATCGAAACCACGGAAGGGCCCGTGACAGTCACCTGCCTTTCGATGGGCAACCCACACTGCGTGGTCTTCGTTCCACGGGTGGAGGAATACCCGGTGAACAAACTTGGGCCCCTCCTTGAGTCTCACCTTGCCTTTCCTCAGAGAACCAACGTTGAATTCGTTACCCCGGAAAGTGAAGGTCGGCTGCGAGTGCGGGTTTGGGAGCGAGGCGTGGGAGAGACCCTGGCCTGTGGAACGGGCGCCTGTGCAGCCGCGGTGGCCGGCGTTCTGAACGGCCTCAGCGCCAGGCAGGTCACCATCTCGCTGGCCGGGGGGCATCTTTCCGTTTACTGGCGGGAGGACAACCGGGTTCTGCTGACCGGACCGGCAGAGCATCTCTTCGACGGAGAGATAAACCTGTAGAGGTTCAGTTGGACTGGGACATGCTTCGTCAAGTAGTGGCGATCCTGAAATCCTCGGGCGTCAGCGAGATAGCCGTGGACTACGGGGACACCAAGATTCGGGTCAAGAGGGCCGTCCCCCCCTACGCTGCCTGGGAGGCCGGCGAGGAATCCCTCGAGGAAACGACAAAAGAACCCACCTGCGCCCCAACAACGCCCTCCACCATGACGGTCAAGGCCGGCAGAGTGGGAGTTCTCTATCGCCGTGAGCAGGGCACAGACCGACCTCTGGTCGAAGAGGGACAGGAGGTCGAGGAAGGACAGACAATCGCCTACATCGAGTCGGTGAAACTGATGACCGAGGTGCCGGCGCCGCAGAAAGCAAGGGTCGCAAAGATACTGCTGGAGGATGGGGCGGCGGTGGAATACGGCCAGCCCATCTTCGAACTTGAGCCGCCCTCAGACGAGTCCAGCCAGGAGGGAGAAGAATGAAGCGAAAAGGGATGAGCCTGATTTCTCTTTTGATTTCGGTGGTCTCCATCTGCGGGATGATGCTTTTCTTCTTCTATGGCCTCCCCGGCATCATGAAGAGTTCCACCAGCATGGGGGGCGCGGAGTTGAAACGCCAGCCCGGAGAGACGATCCCTGAGGCGGCGATGAACCAGGCCAGGGGCGTTCAATGCATGCAGAACCTGCGCAACGTTCGGTTGGCCCTGCAGATGTTCAGGGACAGCAACGACGGCCAACTTCCGGCCTCCCTCTCGGAACTCTCAACTCAAGGCGTCACCTCCGATATCCTGTCCTGTCCCGTCTCTCACCAGCCCTATTCCTACGACCCCGCCGCGAAGAATAAAGTCTTCTGCACCACGCCTGGGCACGAGAACTTTTAGCGGATGTTCCGGAAAATCCTCATCGCCAATCGGGGGGAGATAGCGGTTCGGATAATCCGCGCCTGTCACGACCTGGGCATTCAGGCGGTGGCCATATATTCGGAGGCGGACGCCAACGGCCTGCACGTCCAGATGGCCGACGAAAAGGTCTGCGTGGGGCCTCCCCCAACCAAGGACTCCTACCTCAATACCTCCAACATAATCTCCGCGGCCCTCATAACTGAGTGCGATGCCATCCACCCTGGGGTGGGCATGCTGGCGGAAAACGCCCACTTCGCCGAGGCCTGCCAGCAGTGCGACATCAAGTTCATCGGTCCCTCCTCCGCCGCCATTGAGGCGCTGGGGAACAAGGCGCGCGCCCGCCAGATAATGGCAAAGGCTGGAATACCGATCATCCCCGGCAGCGACGGCCCGGTGGAGGGCCTCCAGGTCGCCTTGCGTCTAGCCCAACAGAACGGCTACCCGGTAA
>Ga0315294_10000417_pt1 | contig 45787 bp, 57 predicted proteins | sample YL17G13_40_MG_FD_203626 | JGI IMG/M metagenome (GOLD analysis project Ga0315294, IMG submission 203626) | Sediment microbial communities from Yellowstone Lake, YNP, Wyoming, USA - YL17G13_40 | ecosystem: Environmental > Aquatic > Freshwater > Lake > Sediment | place: USA: Wyoming | collected... | reverse complement strand
CTGTGTCTGCCGTTTGGGGGACGCAGTGGTACAAAGTCGCCTCGATTGTCAGTGATAACTCATTCACGATAACCCCGGTATTTCAGCAGGCGACTCGGACTGACGATACCGGAACGGCGATGTGGAGTGATATTTCAGAGGCAAATTACGGGACAACTACCGCTCTCGCCGCCGCAAACTTGAATCGGTACACGACGGATACAGTGAGAACTGCGGGTGATTTGATCTATGTTCGAGCGAACCAAACTCATCATTCTGATGGGATAGATATTGACCACGATGAGGACGGCACGGCTGCGGCGTTGCTTGAGATTCGAGGTTGTTCCTCGACTGACGACCCCTGGGGTGATACCTCGGATGTAAAACCGATACTCTCCTTTGGGGCGACGGCGTTCAAAGTCGCTTTCACAGGAGACGATTACTTTTGGAAGTATAACAGACTGGATTTTAGACAATCGAGTTATAGTTTTGGCGTTGTTTATGTTAATACTACATACGGAACAGTATTTTCCGCTTGTAATTTTCAGGAAAATACACACGCCACTACCTCCGCCGGTATATATCACAGTAGTTCATTAGCTACCTACAGTGGTTGCACATTCTCGCTCAACATAAAATATAGTGGGCGTATTGCATCGGGAACAGCTGTTTTTGATAGTTGTATCTTCAACGGGGGCGGCGGAGTATCGACAGATTATGGTATTTACAATAGTGGTGGAGTTGCTCATTTGGTTAATTGTCAATTTGGCCAAACTACCACACACGATACGTATGACATCTACACTTTGTCTGGCAGTCTAGTTTATCATCGCAACTGCATTTTTGCGGGCAGTAATTTGGCGGCTACTGGTGCTCTTATTTTCGCCGAAGATGACGACCAGGTATATCAGGCGCACACGATAACCACCGGCAAGGGTACGATAAGCCGGGATGCGACGGTATCCAATCCTGCCGGGGCGACGACCTCTGCGAAAATGGCCCCTTCGTCTAACTGCGGCGTGAACAATCCTCTGGTTCTTTCGCCGGATTATATGATAAGTGGACCGTTCAAGATTTGGATGACTGCTGCGGCGGCAAAGACTATCACAATTTACATTAAGGGATACGGCTGGTCAACCTTCCCAACAGCGGCACAGTTATACGCAGAGGCCAGTTACTACGACGCTGCCGCCGCTTGTACGCGGACAGTGTTGGCATCGACGCAGGTTCTGACGGACAATACGACGTGGACGGCCTTTACTATGACGATACCCGCTGGTTATCCCAAGCGGGATGGGTGGGTTTATGTGAATGTCTATCTGAATCTCTACACCGTGAATTGCGGTGTATATGTTGATATTAAGCCGGTGGCAGTCTGATGGCACAACAGGAATGGATACTCGGACAACCCGTTGAAACCCAGACCCTTTATGAATGGGTCTTGGGGGCTCCATTAGTTGTAGTCGAGAGTACCACCACAACGACCACAACGACCACAACGACCACAACGACATCTTCCTCCAGTTCCAGTACAAGTAGTTCGTCTTCGACAACGAGTTCATCTTCATCGACTTCTTCCTCAACATCATCCACCAGTTCATCGAGCAGCAGTTCGACCTCCTCGACAACGAGTAGTACCTCAACATCGTCCAGCACTTCCTCGACAAGCAGTTCTACATCATCAAGCACAAGCAGCTCGACAAGTTCTACGACATCGAGCACGACCTCATCAACTTCAAGTTCCACAAGTTCGACCTCTTCGACTACTTCTACGACGAGTAGCACTGCATCAACCTCCTCTACGAGTAGTTCAACGACGACAAGTTCGTCAAGTACGTCCTCGACCAGCTCCTCAACGAGCAGCACAACATCGGCGGGGGGAAGCAGTTCAAGCACGTCGTCAACAACGACCTCCACAAGTTCGTCGTCGTCAACGTCATCAAGTACATCGAGCACCACCTCGTCCTCAACGACGACCTCAACGGCTTCAAGTTCCACAACGTCATCATCAAGCACCACGACAGCAAGTTCATCCTCGACGAGCACCTCCACAAGTTCATCATCGACGACTGCATCCACAAGTAGTTCTACAACCTCGACGACGACGACAGGCTCGACCAGCTCCAGCAGCTCCTCAACGACTTCCACAACGACCACGGGTGCTTTCGACTGCGAATTCGAAGTCACCGCTCTTTGGGTCGCTGTCCACGCCTTAGAAACGACCGTGGCGGGCCTGGTGTCGGCCCAGTACAAGGTGTTGAACGTCTATGATGAAACCGCCCAGCAAGGCGCTACTCGCGGTGCCTTCGGAGTTGCTCCGGCAACCGTGGAGACGGGCGGCGTTTATGTGAGGAGACGCAAATGAATTATCCGGTAATATCATTCAACGCAGGTGAGTTAAGTCCCCAAATCGACGCCCGCTCCGACGTGGACAAATATAAGTCCGGCTGCCGTCGTCTTGAGAATATGATTCCGAAAATCTACGGCAGTGCGGAGCGGCGCCCGGGGACGAAGTACATTGATACCGTCAACGGGGCAGGCCGGGTCGTTTCGTTTATCTACTCCAATAGTATCGCTTACATCCTGCTCCTCGAAGACTATGCCATGTACTTCTACTACAATGGGGCGCGGGTGCTGGATTCGCTCGGCAGGAGATTGAAGGTCGATACCCCCTATGCCGTGGGGGACCTGCCCGCCCTGCAATTCAAGCAGAGCAACGACGTTTGCTGGATTGTCCATCCCAACTATCCCCCGTACAAACTGAGCAGAGTCAGTGCCAATTCTTTCTCTCTTGATGCGATTACGTTCACGAACGGCCCGTTCAAAAAGCGCAACGACCTCGAAGTAGGTGATGGCATAACTTTGACACCGAGCGTCACGACCGGGTCCGGGACTTTGACGGCCGCGGGCGGCAATGTATTCCAGGCCGGCCACGTTGGGGCATTGTTTCGCGTCGTACAACCGAGGGCCGTTACCAGTACAAGCGGGTCCCGGACAACTACGGGAGTTATAGGCGCCGCCATCCTTACGGAAGGTGATTGCACATTGAATATCGAACAGGGTTGGGCGGGAACTGTTCGACTCGAACGCAGTATAGACGCCGGCGTAAGCTGGGAAGTCCGCCGATCCTATACGTCAAAAGATAAATTCCGAGCCGTCCAATTTACGTTCACCGAAGAAGAGGACAATATCCAGCATCGTATCAATGTGACCGTTGCTACGAGTGGAACATTCGCGGCGGATTTGACCGTCAACAGCAGTACGCAAGAGGGTATCTGCCGGGTAACGGGGGTAACGGGTCAGGTCGCCAATATGACGGTTCTCAAGAACTTTGCTTCTACCGGCGCCGATACTCGTTGGTCGGAGGGGTCGTGGTCGGCTGTGCGAGGCTATCCGACAACCGTGACGTTCTTCGAGGACAGGTGCATTTACGCAGGCAACCCGCACCAGCCTCAAACGGTATGGTTCAGCGCCACCGGCGATTACGAGAATATGGACGAAGGAACTATCGACGACTCGGCCTTCTGGTTGACGATGAGTTCTGATCATCGCAACGCGATTCTATGGATTTCGGCCCTTGAGGCTTTGATTATCGGGACGAGTGCGGGCGAATGGCGAATACGGTCGAGCGACTACGATGAACCGATAACGCCGACCAACTTCTCCATGAAAGAGCAGACGACTTATGGCAGCAAGGCGATCCAAGCGCTGCCGGTGAACGATGTTATTCTCTTTGTCGATTCTGTTGGGAGGAAGATTCGCGAGGTCGCCTACGTGGGCGATAAGGATAAGTACAATGCTCCTGACTTGACTGCACTGGCGGAACACATTACAGAGACCGGGATAGTGGCCATTGCCCATCAAAAGAACCCCGACTCGATTCTGTGGGCTGTTCGGGCGGACGGCACCCTACTTTCTATGACCTACGAGCGAGAACAGGATGTAGTCGCTTGGGCGAGACACTTGGTTGGACCATCGCCAGTGGTTGAGAGCAGTGTCGATTTGTCTGTTGATTATCTGAAACATTACCCTATTTTACGGGAGTTGACAGAGGCGGAAATACCATCCAAACCATCAGAACCGGCGGACACCGCTCTCGTTGCCGCCACAAGTGTTACTACCGCAGTTGGGTTGCAAGCGATGGCGGGGGCAGGTCATTATAGTATCGGCGCGGACATAGACCTTGTGGGTGTTACTTGGACTCCGATTGCCAATTTCAGTGGCGTTGTCGAAGGCAATGGTTATACGATTTCAAATCTCTCAATAAATGCTCCTACCCTTTCTAATCGGGGATTGTTTACCACTATAGGTTCTGGTTGCGAAGTACGGAACTTAAACTTTGTTAGTTGTTCCGTCTCAGGTAAACAGGGCAACGCGATACTTGCTGCCTACGCAGACCATAAAGTGAACATCAAATTCTCAGATATATCATTTACGGATTGTAGTGTAACTGGAACTGAAGGGTTTAATGCGTGTCTGTTTGGTGGGTCTGTGAATCAACACGCCTCAAAACTTGGCAATGTGAATGTATGGCGATGTTCAACTCATAATTGCAACATAACATCGACCGAGACTTGGGGCGGCGGACATTCCGCTTCTTTAATAGCATGCATGGGAGCGGAAAATGGTGTTATTAATATTGTTGATTGCTATGCGGATGGAGGGACGATTACTGCTGGGTGCAGTGCGGGTTTAATATATTATCTTAGTGGCGCACCGGGTTATCCGGTTACGATTCACAGTTGTTATGCGGCGGTAAATTTTACCGAAGGTTCACATCCAATAGCACAGATTTCTTCTGGTTTTATAGATAGTATTACCGACGGAACAATAGTATCTTGTTATTCAGGAGGCGCAATTACAGTTACTACTGTAGCCAAAATCTTTGATGGAGCTGGTTTTATTGGTGATGCGACCGCATACGATGTTGCCACATCAATAATTAACTGTTATTCAAATACTACGATTACTGTACCGGCTGGTTCGGCGGGCGGTTTTATTGCCGGCGTTTCTGATGGCGGCGATTTTCCCCTTACAATTACTCGATGTTATACCACGAGTTCAATTACATTCACAAGTGCAACAACAGGCTCAAAACGATGTATCGGAGGATTTTTGGGAACTGCCTATTTTCACCCTTACTCAGGTGAGAATGGCACATTACTGATTGAGCGCTGTTGGGCGTCCGGGGACATAACAATAGCCGGTGTAAGTTCTAACTCCGACAGGATTGGCGGATTTGTTGGAGAGTTGGACATCAATTACAGCAGTGGCGACCCTCTGCCCACTTACATTATACGGAATTGTTATACTTGGAGCAGTATTATAACAGGAGCCAACTCTTTCGAGATTGGTGGATTTGTGGGGGTATATAATTTTGAACCCTGGGATGAGGAGGGGCATCCGGGATTTCAAATTCAGAATTGTTATTGTGCCCAGACAAACTCGAAATATGGTTCTGGTCTTAGCGGCCAGATTACCGGCGGAATATATGATGTTCACGGCTTCTTGGGATACAACTATACAGCAACCAACTGGGTCGTTACTGCATCATATTGGGACGAAATGACATCTGTGCCAGTGAATGATGTTTCAGATGATGTCAGAACACCATATCACGCTCTTGCGAAAACTACTGGATGGTTGATGACCAAATCCAACTTTGAAACCGCAGGATGGAACTTAACTACAATATGGGAAATGGCGGATGGCGGAACTACGCCTGGTATAGGCGCTATTGGAACGGTCAAAAGTGTGGCCAGAATTCCAAGTACAAACGAAGATGAAATCTGGCTCATTGTCGGACGAACTATCAATGGGGCGCAGATGCAGATGCTCGAACAAATGCAACCGAGAAACTTCGGCGACCCGGAAGACGCCTGGTTCGTTGATTGCGGGCTATCATACGACGGTGCGCCGGAAGACACGTTCCTCGGACTTGAACACCTCGAAGGTGAGGAAGTGGTGATACTCGGCGACGGCGCCGTTTTCCCCCGGCAGGTGGTCGCGGACGGCCAAATCGTTCTGCCAAATACTGTATCGAAGTGCATTATCGGCCTGCCGTTCCGATACGTTCTCAAGCCGATGCGGTTCGATATTCTCACTCAGCACGGGACAACCAAAGGTTCTCTCAAGAAGATTAGCGAAGTGGTTATCAGCTTTTTTGAGACTTCCCTTGCCAAATACGGCATCGATGAGAACAATCTCTTTGAGATAGACTGGCGAACAGACGAGGCATACGGGGAACCACCCGCACTGTTCACCGGGGATAAAGTCGTGGTGCACGAGGGCGGGTTTAGTGTTGAAGACAGTATTGTGATTTCCGGGGACGAACCGGCGCCTTGTACGATTCGGGCAATCGTTCCGAGAATTGAGATTACCGGGAGGTAGTATATGGGACTCTGGCCAGCATTAGCAGCAGCAGGAAAAGCTATGGTATCGGCAAAGGGATTGATGGTCGCCGGCATAGGTTTGCAGGGCGCCAGTCAGATTCAGCAAGGCCGCGCCGCCGAGGCCCAGGCGAAGGGCGAGGCTGCGATGGCCGACTACAATCAGAAGGTGTCCGAGCAAAACGCAAAGGCCGCCCTGTTGAAGTCTGGATTCGACCAACGCAGGCAGGCAAGGTTCGGGCAGAGGGTTATGGGGACGTTGCGGGCGAAGATCGGCGCATCGGGGGCGATGGCGGAAGAGGGCGCGCCTTTGCAGATCGAGACTGAGCAGGGCGCGGAATTGGCCCTTGAGAACGCCCTAATCGGGTACGAAGGCTTAGTTCTTGCCGGCCAGTATCGGTCACAGGGGGCAACCTACGGGATGGAACGACAATTAGCCAAGACGCGGGCTGGATATGCGATGCCGACCGCCTATACGAGCGCTGGAGCCACATTGTTGGGGGGATTCGGAACGATGAAATACGAAAAGGCGGTGATATAAAATGGCTGGACGATTTCCGATATACCGAACAGAAAAGACGTTGCCGGGCGTGGGGCCCAATGTTACAGGTCGGGTGAACTTCGATACCGGCGCCGGGCAAATGGCGGCGGCAATAGGCAGGATGGGCGAGGTGATGTTCCAGGTCGGCGGCCAGATGTGGCAGGTGCAGGCCGACCAGCAATACTCAGAGGCTACGGCGGAATTGCGCAGGAAGCAAAACGAACTCCAAGCGCGGATCGAAGCAAATCCTGATGAAGATACCTATCAGGAGGAGATGACCCGGACTTTGGATGAGATGGAGAACATTCCAGAGTCTCTTCATCTCAAGAACAGACTGGCGGCAAGAAAGTTCGGTTTATATCTTGAAGTGGCGAAACCGGAAATAGAGAACTACGTCGCCACGAAGACAAAACAACGGATAGATGATAAATGGTGGGGCACATATTATGACCGGATGGCGGAAGCGGAGCGAACCGGCAACATCAGCGCGTTCGAGAGTTTAGGCAGGAGTGGAATCGGAACAGTTGAGGAGATGAATGAGAAGGTATTGACCAAAGACCTTGTCGATCTAAAAAATACCATCGAATACAACAACGGCCTGAATTGGGCGTTGACCGATCCGGAAGGGCTTCTCGACGCCATTACAACCAAAGACGGGAAACTATACCTTCCGAATCATTCTTTTACGCCAGGCCAAATCATCGCCCTGCGAGCCAACGCCGAGGGGACTATCAATTTTAGGGAGAGACGAAATAATGAGGCAACCACCGCCCTATACGGCGAAGCCGACAAAAAGGCATCGAATAATACGACCCCGGAAGAAATGAAGACTTGGGTGAAGGGACTTCCCATAACTCCGCAGGAGCAGACGGCAGTGATGAAGCGATTTCTGGCCAGCTCGGAAATCTGGAACACCACTGGCACAAATCCATACACTACCCGCCAAGACAATGCCAAGTTCAAACAGATGCAGGAGGATGCCATTGATGGGAAGATGACGGAGGCCCAAATCAGGGAAGAGGTCGGAAAGACCATCACCATCAATGATGGAGACGCCCTGAGAAATCTAATAAACGGCAAGGGTACACAAAAGGGGTTTGAGGATTCGGCGGCGGCGAAATATCTCGAAGAGCTGGTTAATAGTATGACGACCCTCCTACCAAAGAAAAAACCCGTCCTCCGGGAAAAGGGATACAGGTTGCTTTACAATGCTATCGAGGAAGCCGAACAAAAAAAGACCCCTCTGACGGAATGGGAAAAAAAGGAAGTAGCGTTACGAGTTTTCAACGGACTTGAAAAAGAGGCTTTGACCATCAAAGCAGAACCGTCGGCCATCGAAATCCAGAAATATGAACTCCCCACCGAAGAAGAGTTCAAAGCAACGGTATCTATGTTAAGATCGCACGGCTGGGACGCTGCCGCAAAACTTTACTACAACAAGTGGATCGATGTATTATGGCCAAAATGACCCGTCCAACATTTGAAGAACTTGGCGCGGTAGGCGTTTTGTCAGAACCGGAAACTTCCAGCACAAGACCTCGATTTGAGGACTTCGCCCCTGTGAAGTTGAACATCGACCCCCAGGAAGAGAAACAACGAATAAAAGACATTACCGATACCGCTATTGATTTGCGAGTATCGTCTCAAGATGTCATGATTCATTATCCTGCGTTGATTGAGGACCCCCAAGGTTTGGGTCCCAGCAAAGAGGACCAGCAATTATTGTCAACGATTGCCCCCTGGCTTATCACAAAGATACCCGATGAGTTTCTACAAAAGGGGGAGCAACCGATGGCTATTCGTGAGGAGCGAGTGAAGCCCCAGAGTTTCTGGAAGTTCTTCAAGGGTCAGTTCAAATCCGACCGACGCGCCTTGGTGCCCGATGCTTCACGAATGGAAGTGGCAGATAGAGTATTCGATGCCGTCATAGGCAAACCACTGCGTGTCGGTTTGAAGTTTGGGATGGGTGCGCTGCTCGGTGCCCCGGATATTCTCTGGGCAGGCCTTAAACGGATTACTCCGAAAGACAGTTGGGACGAAGAAGTCCGCAATATGACTCTTACCGAGGCCATGGACTGGGCGGCGGGATACAATCCAAGTGGTTTCGAGAAGTACATCGGTGAAATCAGTGAATTTACAGGTCGTCTATCGACTGTAGTTCCTTTAGCCGAAAGAGTTGGTCTTTTGCAGGATGCCGGTCGAACCTTGAGTGTCTTGGAAAAGGCATCACAGGCTGCGTTGGCGTTTATGGCCGTAAGCGCCGAGGAACAGGCCATAAAGTTTGGCGCTACGCAAATCGACCCGACTGAAACCGACTATGGATACGAAGGTCCGATTGCGGTGTTGAGGGATATGGCAGTTGGGGCCGCCCTTAGTCTTGCTTATTCCGGCGGTAGCGCCTTGTGGTCGAAACTCACCCCTACTGAACGGTCTTTGGCGTTGAAAACTTTGGGCCTCAAAGAAGGTGCGACACAACCGGAAATCACCAAAGCGGCGAATGACCTTGCCCGCCAGACCCACCCGGATAAGGTCAAAGGTATGGTGGAGGAATACAAGAAGGTTATCTCCGCCAGAGATACGCTACGGGCCGGCGAAGCGACAGACGTTGTTTTCAGGGGCCAAAAGACCACTTGGACTGGAAAAGGCGAGGTCCTTGCCCTTCCCGGCGCTATCGAGAAGCCCACTGGCGTTGCCCAGAAACCCCCCGAAGAAGCGGTTATTCCCGCGCAGGAGCCTTCAAAACCCGCCGAGCCTACCGTAACTACCCCCCAGGGCGAGATAGCCGCCCAGCCCGCCCCAGTAGATGAATGGACTGTTGAGAGTTTGAATGCGCGCCTGAAGAATTTGACCGGCAAGGAATTGTGGGAACAAACCAAGTGGAAATGGCAAAATGAACCCGATTCAGGATTGGCACAGCCGCCATTTTCCGGGGGCAGAGGAAATCTTGACCTTTTTCAGGCAAAGCACAAAGAAGCCGTGCGCCAAGCATTATCCGAGAATAAAGCAGTCCCCGAAGATGTTCTTTGGGAATATGGCGGTGAAAAATGGGCCGATGAAGCCCTTACCAAAATGAAACCAGTCGCCCCTCCCGCCCCGGCTGCGGAGAAGGCGGTCAAGCAACCGGAAGTAAGCACAGAGAGGCCCACATTAGAAAAGCAAGCCCAAAACGCCACAATAGACGACTTGCAAAATATGCAGAATTTCTTGGAGGGTGAGAAACAGAAACGCACACTTAGCAAAGATGATACTGCCAGATTGCGTGCTATTAAAAACGAACTATTAGTAAGGTATCGCCAAGACCCAAAATGGGCGGAAATGAGCGATAATGAATGGTTGACCAAGACGCGCTTCTATCGTTCTGGCGGAACAAAGAACGCCGAATTGCCCGATGGTCGCAGGGTGATATTAAGTAAGGAAAGCACGGAAAGCAATTTTCGTGAACAATCAAGAAAGTTTATCCTATCAACAAAGCCAGTCAAACAAGCCCCCCCAGGGGGCGTAACGCCTGCGCCAGAGGCAAGGCCGGGGGAAGTCCCAGGGGGTGGAGTCGCTTGGCATACGGCGATCCCACAGGCAATGGAGAGGGCGGAAAAAATACGACCCCGCATAATCGCAGAACAAAAGGCCAGTCTTAGGCAGAAATTTGGCGCAGCGGCGGGCACATTGAAAACTCTTCTTGCAAACAAAGTGCCTCCGAGAGAGGCGCTGTGGCGGTCAATGGGCAAACTAAAAAAGCCGATCGGTGAATACGAGAAAGTCTATCAAGGTCTGGATGAGATACTTGAACCGTGGATTATCGAATCGGCTTATCAAGACATAATTGGGAACCCCGACCGCTCTTATCTTGACAAAATACATCTTGTGACGCCGGACGGCACGGGCGCTTTTGATAAACTTGTTGCCGGAACATATTTGAGACCGAGCGATGTGGAGTATCTCAAGAAGTGGCAACCATCTATCGGCAAACTCGCCGAAGGTCGAGTTAAGCCGGCATCTATTTGGGACCGTATTGTCGAAGTCTGGCGCGCAGGATTACTCACGGGAATCAAAACCAGTCATCTTAATGAATTGAGTAACTTGACTCACGCCCTAACGGAAGTCGGCAAGGACATACCGGGGGCCGGCGTTGATATTATCCAAAGTCTTTTTACCGGAAAACGCGCTTTGATTTTCACCGCCAGAGGCATTCCAAGCGGAATGGGAGAGGGGTTTGTAAAAGGGTGGGAGTATCTGCGAACGGGGATTGATGAACGACAGATAGGAATGAAGTATGAATACAAACAGACCGACTGGGGAAACAACCCCGCTTGGAAGGCACTGAAGGCGTATCACGATGCCATATTTCATCTTCTGGGCGCAGAAGATGAACCATTCTTTTATGGAGCCTTAACGCGGGCTCTTTACAATCAAGCGATAGCGCGAGGGATAAACAAAAAGTTGAAAGGAAAGGCGCTTAGTAACTTTGTTGCAAATAAAGTACACAAACCCACAAAGAAAATGTTAAATACTGCGACCGTAGATGCTGAAACCGCAGTTTTCCAAAACAAGACGAAGTTGGGCGATATTGGCGCCGCCATTCAAGAGGCGGGAGGGAAACTAGTTGTTGCATTTAGTCGAACTCCATCCGCTGTGGCCATGCAGATTATCAACTATGGTCCCGTCGGCCCAATTAAAGAAATTATAGAACAATTGGCCAAGAAAGAATACGATCAGCGCCGAGTTTCTCAGGCGTTTGGTCGAGCGATTCTCGGAACGGGCGCTCTTTTCTTGGGTGGTTGGTTACTCAAACAGGGTCTTGTGACGTTAGGTTATCCTAAATCAGAAAAAGAACGCAAACTTTGGGAGTTGGAAAACCGCAAGGAGAACTCGATTCTGATTGGCGGGAAGTGGCGGTCGGTTTTTGTTCTTGGCCCGATTGGCAATGTTTTACTGATCGGTGGATACTTCCAACGGGCACTAACGCAGACGGGGAGTCCATCCGAGGCGATAGCAACGGCGATGGCTGGCGGAGCCAAATCGTTTACCGAGCAGACTTTCCTGCGTGGCCTTAGTGCCGCGGTCGATGCCTTAGTTGATCCTGAACGGTCTTTTGAATTATTCTTCTCTAATTTGGCCGGTTCCGCCGTGCCAACTTTAGTGGCTGATATTGCACGCGCAACTGATTCAACAGAGAGACGAACAAGCGGGGCCGTCGAGAAGATTATGAGTCGTCTGCCTGGAACTCGCGAACTATTAGAACCCCGACTCGATGTATTCGGTCAGGATGTCCCTCGATATGGTGGCAACATCTTTGAAGTGATGGTGGACCCGACACGGCCATTCAAAGTTCGTCAGGATTTGGTCGTTGATGAATTGAGACGATTGTGGGACAAGGGCATCAAGGTTTCGCCGACACAAGTGGGAGACCGTATGGGGTATAACATTCTCACAGACGAAGAGAACACTCAACTCTGGCGACGGGCGGGCGAACTTACCTATCAAACATTGGTCGCCATAATCACCGTCCCTGATTATCAAGAATGGCCCGATGAGGATAAAGAGATGTTGATTGATAGAAGTATCAAAGAGGCAAAAGACCTCGCGCGGGCGGAAATGGCGCGAGTTAAGATCAGTCAGGGTTTGACGGTCGAAGAATTGAAGAAAGATGGTTTAGTAACGCAAGATGTCGAAAGAATGGGCATCGAATAAGAGGTGATTTATGACAGTTGCAAATCAGACTTGTAGAACCAGCGCAGTTGGAAGCGCGGTGGCCGGCCAGCAGATACCGTTCTCTTTCCCCATCGCCGAGAGCAGCGAATTGACCGTGATTACCCGGGTGACCCTGACCGGCGTGGAATCGTCCCCATTGACGGAAACAACGAATTACACCGTGGCTATCAACGGCGACCTTGGAGGCACGGTAACACTCGTCGCTACATTGGCGGCCACGTCTGAGGTTCACGTTATTAGGGGCACCCCCAAGACTCAGGCGCTGGACCTTGAAGCGGGCGGGTCCTTTAGCGCCGAGAATGTCGAAGACGCCTTAGATAAGAACTGCAAGGTCGCGGTTGATAACGCCGATGCCGTGACTCGCTGCCTGCGGGCGCCGAACACTGATTCCCCGTCCCTCGATATGGAATTGCCGGACTCCGTTGCGCGGGCCGGTCAATACCTTAAATTCGACGCCGCCGGAGAGCCTACGGTCGTGGCCAGTGTCGCCCCCACTACCGCAACGATTACAACGTGGGCGGCGACCTTGCTTGGCGACGCCACCGCCGCCGCGGCCCGAACTACGCTTGGCCTGACTATAGGCACGAATGTTCAAGCCTACGACGCCGACCTGACCGTTATCGGCGCCTTGGCCAAGACCGACAGCAACTTCATCGTGGGGAACGGGGCTGCCTGGGTTGCGGAATCGGGGGCGACGGCAAGGGCCTCGATGGGATGCCCCGCCGATACGGAAGTTGTGAAAATCACCGAAGTTGTCGGTTACGACAATGAAGTAGTGATGTATGATGACGAAATAGTAACATACGTCTAAAAGGAGTTAAGATGGCAAGTTTAAGAGAAAAGGGAATTGCACTCGTGTCCGCGACAACTATCACGGACCTATCCTCCGCCACAGCAACCACACTTTACACTGTCCCTGTCGGGAAGGTCTTTGTGCCGACTGAGGCATGGTTGCGCTGCGCCGCCGACGTGGGGGCCGCTTTGGTCTGTAGTATCGGGCGGAGCACAGCTCTGACTGATTTTGTCGGCTCGACCAACGGGGACAATCTCGACGCCGCGAACGATATTATGTTGATGAAACCCGTACCCTCTGCGACCCCGGCCACCAACAAGGTCTATGCCGCCGGCATAATCGTTCAATTCAACGTCTCAATTGGCGGCAACGCTGTCGCAGGCAAAGTGTTCCTGTTCGGATTCCTCTATGATGCGTAACTGATGCGTAAGGAGAAGAGATGCCCGACGAAGAAAAGATGTACGAGATGATTTGCAGCAAGCGATTCGATAAAATCGATACTCAGCAACAGATAACTATCGACCTTATCAAAGGAGCAAATGGCGATCCGGGATTGCTCGATGATGTCCGAACACTGAAGAAGGCCCATAAAAGAATGTTCGCTACCGTCATCTTTATTGTCAGCGCGGTCGGGTTAAAAGTAATTCATGCGACTTGGGCGTGGGCCGCGACATTCTTCTGATTTGTTGATGACAGTGTGTTACTCTCCTGATGGGCCGGGCGCGGTGCGTGGCTGCGCCCGGTTCTTTTGTCATCTCTGCTTCAAAACATCCCCTCTTTATTTGCGATTCTGTTCTCGGCCAAGTTATTTTTTGTCCTTGTCTATGGTTCGTGCTTCCATAGCATCCAATTCATCGGCGGCCACAGCCAGTCTCAACAATGCCTCTTTCCATAAAAGGTTTTTCACTTCTTCTCGTTCCCGTAATGCGTTGTCTCTAATTTGCTGATATTGTTCTCGTTCCATTTTGTTCTCCTTTCAGAACATTGCCTCTTTGCTGATTCTTTTCTCGGCTATCTGGACGTACTCTGGATTTATCTCACAGCCGAGCCAGTGCTCCGATAGGTTTTCTCATACAGAGTACGGTTTCAAAATCGATTCGGACGTGCTCATTCCACGATTCGATTCGTTCGAGGGTGTCTTTGAAGGCAAGTTCCTGGGCCTTGCCGAGAATGATATGCTGGCGTTTGCCGGGGGGTAGTTGCTCTTTTGCTGTGGCAAACCATTCTTGTCGTTCATCTTCGGGGACGATTTCCCAATAGGCGGCCCAACCGGCTTTGTTGTTGGTCAGGGTTCGGAAGAAACTGTTGCGATTAGTACGGTCGATGATCTCCTCGCCCCAGAAGGCGACGAAGCGGTCTTCTTTGTATAGCATGGCGTGATGTTCGTGGAGGGTTTGGAAGCCTGCGGCTTCGCAGAGTTTTCGCCAGTCGCCGGTGAAATCCACACGCTTTTTTGCACGGACGAAGTCTTTGACTACCCAGATTGCGTATCCGCCGGGGCGGAGTATCTGGAGGCACTGCGCCACTATATCGCGGGCGGCTTCCCAGAATGTCGGCCCCTGAGTGTTGCCGAGTTGACCTTCGTTAGTTCCGTATTTCATTGCGGCCCCTGCGCCGACTCGATGGGCGTGCGCCGGTTCTTTGCTCCTATCGCGGGGGGTCCCATCCTCTCGGACTGTCTTTGACCAGTCTATGCCGCTCTTTTCGCTGCTCATACTTCCTTCATACGGCGGGCTTGATATAATCGCCGAGACATCGCCGGGCTTGAGGTTGCCGAGGTTGCCGGGAGTCTGACCGTAGCCATCGTCTTGATTTCTGTGTCCCACTACCCCTATTTTTTTATGTGCATCCCCCTTACTCGACTTTATATGCGCGACTTGTTGTTCTGCGTAAGGCGGACTCGACAGGATTGCGTCCACGGTGCCGGGCTTCATAGCTCCTAACTGGCCGGGAGAAGTGCCATAGGCATCGCCCTTTGATTCGTTAAATTTGTAGTTACTGTGAGCGGCGCGCCTTTGCTGAGTACCTTGTGCGCCAGCAGGACAGTCTGAATAGGGCGGCGACGACACAATCAAGTCCGCCTCTTGCAGTATGGCCGATAAGTTCCGAGAATCGCCCTGGATTATCACCGGCTGCTGGCAGCCCAGGGCCGCCAGCTTCCTGGCGTGAAGGGCAATATTCTTCGTTGTTAAATCCACGAAAGTTTTTTCCAATTCTATACCTATGCAACGGTATCCTTCGTATGCGCCAAGCAGCAGTGTCGTACCCACGCCCGCGAATACATCAAGACAAATATCGTTAGCCTTCAGCCAGCCTTCCTCTTTGGCGTGGCGCAGGATCCGCGTCAGCAGGCCCCTTGACATTTTCGCAGGGTGCCCGAAGGCTTCTGGAACTATGATTCCCCGATAACTCAAATCGTAACACGAGGCCCATTCGTCAACCTTGCCCACCACGTCTCCTTTGTCTGTCATTCAGTCATTCCTTCATCGAGAGGCAGTCGCCCGTGTGGATTGTATTTTGTTCCATAAAGTTCTAAACGCCAATTCCGCCTGCTGAGGCACTACTCCGTTTCCAAGAAGTCGAAGGCGGTCCAATCTATAGGGACCATCATCAGCCATTCTCGGAATGTCGGCGACTTTGCAAGGTCCGGGCGGTGGACTTGCATACACGCTGCCGAGAAACTCATGCCGCCTTGCTTGAAGCGCTGTTTCCTTACTCCCGTGTCTGTTGCGCATGGCCTGGGCCAGAACGAAAAGCCGGCGAGACCTGATACTTGCGCCTGTTTCAGCCGCCTCGTACAATCCTGATGCAAAAACGAAACCCATTCGTTCCAAGCTTTTGAGGACTCGCGGAAATCCCTTGTGGAGATGATTGGGCACATTTTCAAGGAAGACCCATTCTGGTTGAGTTCCAGCAATAATCCGGGCGATATGCGGCCAGATATATTGGTCGTGGTGCTCTCCCGTTTGCTGACCCGCCAGACTGAACGGTGTGCACGGGTAGCCAGCAAGGACGAAATCAAAGCATCCTCGAAATCGTTTTGCCGGGAAGGTCCGCAGGTCCGGCCACACAGCCTCGATAGCCATCTTACCCTCTTCAGCCTTAGCAACCAGGTTCGCCAGGGCGTAGGCTTCGAGCTCCACTGCAACGACTCTAAGAGGGTTCGCCAGTGCGCGGGCCAGTCCGAGTTCGAGACCGCCGTACCCGGCGCAAAGCGACAAAACCGTGATGTTCTGGGAATTATCCACATTCCTTCATCGAGAGGCCGTCCGGCAACCAATCCGAGCAACTGTTGTAGCAGCAAGCTAAAGGAGTGCCCTTGTGAAATTTGCGGCATTTCTTTCTGCGACAATTTGAGCACGTTTTTCTTTCGTAATCTATTTTTGACGCCGTTGCCCGCTTGTCTAGTATCATGTCGGTTTCTCCTCTCGTCTCAGATGTTCCGCCCATTCGGCGGCGTCTTAAAGAACTTCATACAACGAGGGCAGAACCAGTGATACAACCACAGCCCGTCCCACTTGGCGTCACCCTGGTCGATACAATAGGCATCGTGACCTTTGACCAAACAGATCATTCGCCCGCAGAAAAACAACCAACGCATCCGCCAATCGATATATCTATCGTATAATCGTCGTCGTATTTTAGTCGCCACCATGCTTGACCTTTCTCAAGTTGTTCCAGCCCACGCCGCCGCCGGGGGTTATTTATGTTGTTTACGATATTCTCTTAAACAATTACTTATTCGGCATAATCCAGGAAATATCCATAGACAAAGTTTTAGACGCCACGATGGAACGCAAATAAACTCTTCATACAAGGCATCCAGAGCTTCTTTCCCCGTAATTATATTCTCTCTGCGTTTTTTTTCCTCACATATACAAGGGCTAACTTCACAATTACCACATTCAAAGCCGTTCATCTTTATATTCTCCTTTCAAAAAGCCCCGGCGGGCAGGATTTGAACCTGCTTTGTTTGTGTTAGTATGCTCAGACACAACTCTCATTCGGGCAGTGCCTCTACGCATAGTTGGGCCTGCTTTTTGTTGCGTGTTCCCACCACGCCGCCGCCGGGGGGTTATTCATCTTCGACGGCTTCCACTGAAAGTATGCACAGCTCTTGCCGAACTTCCTCCAACCAGTCACGAGAAGCCCTGAGTCGTGCCTGTTCCTCTGTTCGTGCATCAACATGTACAATAGTCTGATTTATCTGGGCGAAAGTTATGTTCCACTGACTCATTTCTCTTTTTCCTTTCAAAAAACCCCGGCGGGCAGGCCCGACTATCCGTAGGACTTCTCGGGTGTCCTCTTTGTCGATTACGGCAGGCCCGCTCCGAGAATCAGAGGCCAGACACGCCGCCGCCGGGACCTATTCTTCGTCTTCTGCTTCATCACAAGACATTGTGCCCGCATTGCAGGCTTCACAGACCTCACCCTCAATATCCTCTTCGCTTATCAACTCATACTGACAGTTTGTGCAAAAATATCTCATTCAGTTCTCCTTTCAGAAATTCACGATTATCACCGCCCCCCCTTATGATCCCCTCCACCTACGTTATGTATATTGCGCGCTCTAACGTATATCTGCCTCTGCCTCTGCTATAGGTGGCGGAGTGGTTAAGATGGTTGCGGTTTTGTTGCGCGCACGCCATTCTCTGTAGTATTCGGCCCTATTTCTCATTTTGTCGCGATAGAATCCATAGTTAAGTATCAAAAAACCACCCTCAACCTCTTCGATTCTGCGCCCTTCGTATTGCTTGCTTCGACTATATGGGTCGGGTGATTTGAGTTTTTGTAGGGCGGCATTACAATCATCCAGAGAAACATTTGCTAAGGCCGCAAGACCGGGGACTGATGCCCCAACCTCCCCGTACCGATTAGACAAGGCCAATATTGTAATCCAGACGATTCGCGTTTTGTCGTCTTCTTGCCAAATAGTGCTGCTTACAATTGAACTAAAAAGTTTGGTAAATCCTGTTTCGTGCATAATACTCCTTTTCAAAACATATAGCAACAACAAGCAACATACTTTACAACGCCACTGTTGTACACAACTTTTTTCACATTTTCCCAAGTTTTCTATTGACACCGCGTTTTTTGTGTGAATAATGCGGTTTATTATGACGGTTCGATTGAAAATTTGTGCTCGCTGTTTTACTTCTGCCAAGATTTACACCTTGCTTTTGATGCGCCCAGCCTCAGCGACGACACTCGAACCGTTTTCCTCTTGGCTGGCGCATATCTTGCGGGCGGTTCGTGCTCCAGCGGGCCGCCCTTTTGACACAAACCGTTGCGTGGCGGGCTTGGGTAATTCGCCTAAGAACACGGACGCTAATCCCGTGTGGCCCGCCCGCAATTTTATGAAAGGTTCTGTTATGTTAAATGAATTACAAGACGATGATTGGCCGTTTGCTTTTCAGTGTGCAGGTGAAATTGGTGGTGAGGAATGCCCGCAATGTAACTCGCCTGATGTCCGGGAATCAAAACCGGGTTCTGGCGTCATTCTAACGCCATTTGGACGGGAAGATGTTGCTGAATTGTATGGCATTTCTGAGGGCGTGAACGACGGATCCGATTGGATTTGCTGTGGCAAACTCACGGATGGGCGGTTCTTCTTTCTCTCTGCTGGTTGCGACTACACGGGATGGGATTGTCAGTCTGGTGGTTATGCCGCTATCGCAAAAACCAAAGATGACCTCTTTGGTTTTGGCATATCGCCGGAAGAAAAAGGTCGAATGGGGATATTTTCTACAGATTTCAAGATTCCCGAAGAAGATATGCCGGAAGGTTCAACGTATTACGATCCGGGCCCAAATCCAAGACCTTGTGGGCCAGGCAGAATAGGATAGGGGCGGGACGGCGATGAAGGATTCGCGATACGCCGAACAAGGATGTTTTGCCCGTCCCCTTTTGACAATTGAATACGACCGGCGGCGGCGTGAGTCGTGAGCAAAAACGTAGCAGGAATATCATCGGACTGCTTTCCTGCCCGCCGGTTGTTTTAAGGAACTGTGATTTGTCATATACGTTAGAAAAGTTACAACAGGCCCGAAGGAATTTAGAACAGGGTCGTTTGCCGGAAGCACACGCGATTCTGGACGAACTCATTGGGCGCCTTGAATTTATCAGAAGTACCCGTTTTAGTTTTCGCAAGGAATACGCACAAAGACTTTTAGGCGAAAAGCAAAATGAATCGAGAGATTGAATTCAGGGTTTGGGATGGTCGTCCCGGCAAAAAAGGCTGGGCACTGGTTTATTGGGCAGAGATGGACGATTGGTTGGAAGACCCACAGTGTTGTGTTGAGCAGTTCACCGGCCTACACGACAAGAACGGCAAGGAGATATACGAGGGGGATAGAGTTACGGGGAGTCAAATTCTCCATCCAGATCAACAAACTACCGACATAATCGAGTACAGTGAGAGATTTAGTTGCTGGATGTTGGGTAAAGGTCGGTGTTTACAATTTTACCATAATTTAGAAGTCATCGGCAACATCCACCAGGCTGTTTTTCGCGGTTTCTTCTTCAAACCCAAACAGAAAAAGGAGAATAACAATGATTTCGGTGATAATTCCAGCGCACAACGAGCAGAAGTACCTGAACCGGACAATCGAGAACCTCTACGCAACAGCAGCGGGCGAGATTGAGGTTGTTCTCGTTCTGAATGGGTACGACCAGGAAATTGACGAGCGGGCCAAAGTCCTATATTTGGGGAAAAACGAGGGCGAGCGGATCGCAATGAACGCCGCCGCCCGAATATCCCAGGGGGAATATCTCCTGCGAATAGACGCCCACTGCGATTTCAGTCCGCCCGGCTGGGACAAGATGATGGTGGAGGTCACGGGCGAAAAGACAATTACCGTCGCGGTTCTGACGGCCTTAGACAAAGAGACGTGGGAACACAAAAAGGGCCACTGGTACGGGATGTGCCGGCTGCTGCCGAATATGGAGGCCAAGTGGTTGAAAGCCAACCGGGACCACCTGAATTACCAGACGGTCGAGCCGAATATGGCCTTCACTGGCTGTGGATTTCTGATGCCGACGGCGTTCTATTGGGAGCTTGGTGGGGCGGACGAATCTCTTCCGCCGATGGGGGCGATAGGCGAGGAGTTTGCGGTCAAGGCGTGGCTGGCCGGCGGGAAGGTGCAGACAAGAACGGATGTAATCATCGGACACATTTTCGGCACGGGGGCCTACAGCACAGCCGATGTACAAAAGGCCCAGCAGATGCTCGTTGAGAAGTATGGCAGCCGCTACCAAGAGATTGCGGACAAGTTCCCGGATGTGGCTGCCGTACCCTTGCGTTCCGCGGCAAACGTGAAGGAAAAGCGGACGATTATCGTTGACCGGCACGATACGACTGAGACCAAAGACAAAGACGGCAAAGTGATAATGAAGAAGGTCGAACACTTTCGGTATGTCTGGATTGACGATGGTTCCGGGATGACGGAGGATGAGGTTCGGGAGAAGTTCGCGCCTCTGGCGCGCAAAATAGGCGAAGAAACGTGGCTGGCCGACGATAAGGGAGAATTGGTCAAAGTCGAAGAACCGCAAATCAGATATACACATGAAGGAGAATGACAATGCCCATCACTGAAAAGCAAAGACAGAAGCGCCCCGCGTACTTAGGCTCAAGTGATCTGGCGGTGATTTTGAATGTGTCGCCGTACAGAATCACGCCGGGGGACATTTATTGGAGCAAGAAAACCCCAACGGAATCAGAACCGACCGAGGCAATGAGCGTCGGCAACTATCTCGAAGAGGCGTTGTTGCGTTTCTTCTGCGACGAGACCGGCAATAAGATTACGCGCAACCAGTTCCGCGTAGCCTTTAGTGGCAGGGGCAAAGGCGTATTCGCCGCCAACTGCGACGCGATAGTTCAAGACAAGCCGGAGATTGTCGAGGCGAAGTACGCCAACGCGGAATATGCTCAACAGTACGGCGAGGTCGGTAGCGACCAAGTGCCTGTTCATGTTGTCGTTCAGGTTCAGCAGCAGATGTACTGCACCGGGGCGGTGCGGGCGTGGGTTGTGGCGGCGCTGGCGGGGTTTGGCCTGGCGATGCGGCTCTACTGTGTGCATCGTGACGAGAGCTTGATAAAAACGATTGTCGATAAGGGTATGGACTGGTGGAAAAAGCACGTCGTTGCCGGTGTCCCCCCGGAAGGCGCCGAGTCGCCGCCGATAGATTTTCTCTCGTCGATAGAGCGCAAACCCGGCTCCGTAATTGAATTGACGGCGGAAGCCCAGGCGATTGCCGAAGAATTTGAAAAGGCCAAGGCGCTCGAGAAAGAATGGGATGAGAACGCAACCGCCTTGCGGACGAAACTCATACAGGCGCTCGGCGAAGCCGAGATAGGTCGGTTCACCGATGGTCGAACACTTGAATTTCAGGCGAGAACTACAACGCGGTTTGATAAGACGATGTTCACCGCAGACCAGCCCGAGCTTGCGGCTCAATACACAAAAGAGAGCAGTTATCGCGCTCTGATTATCAAGAAGGCCCGCACAAAAGCCGTCGAGGTACAAGCTGAGGCGGTTGTTCAAAAGGCAGGTTAAGGAATTTACACTAACCAATTTTAAGGAGACGTAACAATGTCAAAGGACAAAAACACAACAAAGGTACAGGACCCGGCGCTGAGCATCGAACGGTTGCACGAATTGGCGCTCAAGAACATCTCAGATGTTTTGGACGGCACAAGGGAAATCGACGATACGGCGAACTTGGCAATGAAACTGTTGAACTACGAAAGCCGGCAGACGGCCATAGAATACGGTCGAACACGGCTGGCTTTCTCAATGGTAAAAACTCTGGCCGACCCGGAACTCGTGAGAAAGTATGTGATAAGCACCGAACCGCTTGTGAAACGTTTAATCGCCTGAAAGAAGAGTTCAAGTGGAAAGGACGTGACTGGAATCGAGCGGATAAAACTTGACCCGAACCGAACGCAACGGGACTGGAACGGATGGGAGCCGAAGTGATTGGAGCCGACTTGACCCGAACCGAACGCAACGGGAAAAGAGTGGAAGTGAAAAGACATGATCCGAACCGAACTGAACACAATATGAACACTATTTTCAAGGAGAGTACCAATGTACAGAATACAATGTGAGATTCAAGGGCTGATACCGGTGATGTTTGATCGGTTCTACAATCCCGAAGAAATGGAAGGGGCCTCAAAAAAGAAGGCGAAAACGTCTTGGAAAGAAGAATTGCCCCGCAAGCTGTATATCGACAAGAAAGGAGTGTATGTCCCCGCCGATAACGTGCGGATGATGCTCATCGGCAACCGCTACCGGACTGGGGCGGCCAAGATTCTCGGTAATGCTATTGAGAATCGGAAGGGGAAGCAGTATCTTGACTTCTGCAAGGCTTGTGTCTGGGTGGTCGGGCCGGATGACCCGCTCAAGATATACTTCCAGCCGATTCGCAAAACTTTTGACGACTATGACGAGCGGTCGTTTATCAACGCCATCGGCTCACGGGGCATTACCCGCCGGCCACTTATCAAAACGCCCTGGTCGATTACGTTCTTTGTCGATGTTACTGATGACCAGTATGACCAAAGCAAAGTCAAGCAGTTCTTCGATGTCGCTGGTATGCGGTGCGGACTGGGAGCTTATGGCCCAACATTCGGGCGGTTTTTAATCAAAGAGTGGGATTTGCAGAAATAAACGCAAGCAGACGGGAGTCGAATAGAAACGAGCGGACTTGACCTGAACCGAACTGAACACAAAGGGATTGCAAATGAATGAAATAGAGGTGATGAGATTTGACCCGACCCGAACGCAACGAGAAAAGAGGAGAGCCGAAAAGAAATGATCCGATCCGAACCGAACGCAAAATGAAAAGAGGAGAGAGGAACCGACGGGATTTGATCCGACCCGAACGCAACAAGAATGGAATGGAAGTGAAAGGATTAGAACCGACCCGAACCGAACGCAAGGGGATTGGAAAAGAAATGAGGAGAAACGAGCGGACTCGACCCGAACGCAACAAGAAAAGAGCCGAGGTGATACGAAACGAGCTGACTCGACCCGAACGCAAGTTGAATTGATCTGACGGGATTTGACCCGAACCGAACGCAAAATGAGGGGAAGCGAAGTGATTTGATTAGAACTGAACACGATTTTTTTAAGGAGCGTAACATGGCAAAGAAACAAGTTAAAGAAACAGAGAAGGCCCCGGACCAACCGCGCGAACAACTACCCGCTATCGCAGGGCCAAGACTGCCCTATCATCCAGCGATAGAGGAACGATTTGGAATTGACAAGAGCGCCTGGAAAGCCCTGGTCGAAGCAATTTTCCCAGTAGCGCAGACATCCGAGTCGGTGATTCTTGCCTTGAGCTACTGCAAGGCCCGCAAACTCGACCCCTTCAAACGGAACGTGCATATCGTCCCTATATGGGACAAGGCGAAGGGACGCTACACCGACACGATTTGGCCAGGAATCGGAGAATTGCGGACAACCGCATTTCGCACACAAAGTTACGCCGGGCGGGACGCGACGATCTTCGGCCCGGACAAGACGATGCAATGGGGCGGCGTTCAACTGACATTCCCTGAATGGGCCAGGGTGACCGTCTATCGGATTGTGCAAGCAATAAGAGTTGCCTTCACCGGCCCCCCCGTCTATTGGATGGAAGCCTTTGCCAGCACAAAAGATGGTTCACCGAATAGTATGTGGCAGAAGCGGCCTCGTGGCCAACTCGACAAATGTGCAGAGGCAGCAGCCTTGCGAGCGGCCTTCCCGGAGGAACTCGGCGACGATCTGACCTCCGATGAAGGGCCGATGATATTCCAACATGGGCAGGAAGGATTCGGCGGCCCTGCAAACGGACTGAAAAGCGGAACGGAAAAGGCAAAGGCGATATTAGGAGCGGAAACGCCCGAAACGCCCCCCGAACCATCAGAACTGCCGGACACGGAAGTCCCAACCGAAACCGTGCCGCCCGAACAAGAACCTGTCACTGAGGAACCAACAGACATCAGCGACCTTGCAGAAGTGCCCGAATCCGAATCGGCCTACCAATACCGTTGCACGCGATGTAGGCCCCAAAGAAACTTCTTGGTGAAACCAGCCAATGGAAGATGCCCGATCTGCCTGGCTAACTGCGAGGAAATCTAATGAACATCGACCCTGTTTTGCGCCAACGAATTCTGATAATCCTGCGATGGCTCGTCAAAGACGAGCAGTGGCGGTTCGACCAGTGCAAGGACGCCGACGGACTTGGCGGCGGCGGGTATTCGCCCGAACTCAAAGAGGCGATGCTTTTGCTGGAAGAACTTGAAAGGAATGCCTAAATGTCTGACATCTGTCCCAAATGCGGGCAAGTCATACGCAAAAAGGTTTGGAAGCCTCCGACTCTCGAAGAGGTCAAGGCGTACCAGAAGGCGAACCCGGAACTCCGCGGCGTTGATGCGTACCTCTTTTGGAAGGGACTCAGCGACGGGGGATGGGTCGATACGCAGGGCAAACCCGTCCGAAACTGGAAACTCAAGATGAGAACGTGGGCCAGTTACCGCGATCCGGTGAAGCCGAAATACGAACCGCCGAAACGTGTGTATGCTCCATCCGCACCGATACCGCAGGTCACAGACGCGGAGAAGGCGGCTATCAAGGCCGCATCTCCGGTATTTGCACCACGGGTTACTACTTCGATAGACACGGAAAAAAGAAAAGCAGAACTGTTGAAACAACTGCGTGGCAAATGAGACGACGAAAAATGCACATCATAGCGATAGACCCCGGACCGGAGAAGTCGGCATATCTGCGATTGACAACTGGCATCCCGACCTTTCACGTTATTCTGCCGAACGAAGACATCTTGAAAATGTTGGCACACCGCACTATGGATGCCGACGTTCTCGTAATCGAAATGGTAGCCAGTTATGGCATGGCAGTTGGAAAGAGTGTCTTTGAAACCTGTGTCTGGATAGGCAGGTTCATCCAAGCCAGTCTATGCCCAGTTGAGAGAATGTATCGAATGGCCGTCAAAATGCACCTGTGCCACGACAGCCGGGCGAAGGACGGGAATATCCGCCAAGCGATAATCGACCGCTACCCGGCGACTGGCGGCGGCAAATGCCCGCAGATCGGCACGAAGAAAAACAAAGGACCCTTGTATGGAGTATCGAAAGATGTATGGTCGGCGCTCGCCCTGGCCATAACCTATAACGAAACCCAATCAAAACAAAAGGAGACGTAACGATGGCAAAGAAAAGAACCAAACCCACAGAGCAGATGGACCTGATTGATGTCCACCCGAAGAACGCCAAAGCGATTGTGGCGGCAGCGCGACTCTACAAAAAATATCAAGCGGCGCGCGTGGCGGCCTTAGAGAAAGAGGTCGCTCAAAAACAAGAAGTTCTCTCGTTGGTGAAAGAGGCGAAATTGCAACCCCTCGAAGGGGGCGTAATCAAGTTCAAAGTCGATGGCGTGACAATCTCCGTTACGCCGCGAGACGAACTCGTTAAGGTCAAAGAGGATTCGTCCGAAGAATAGTTGAGGCTTGCGACAGCCGGATCGGTTACAATCTATTCCCAAATGGACAAGTTATGCGATGAAAGGAGGTGGCCGCCTATGGATTGATGCAGACATCACGACACAGGCGCCGCCACTTGTACACCTTCCTCCCCGGACGGCACGCGTGGCGGCGTCGTTTTTGAAAGCAACCGAAGCAAAAAAGGAGTATTACCATGAAACGGATTTTGATTGTAAGCGTGATGTGCTTGTTTATTGCCGGTTGCAGTACCGGCACGGGGACGTTTGCGGGCGGGGCGGCAAGCGGCGCGGCTCTGAGCCAGACGTTTGCAGGAGCGAAAGCCGACCTCGACGCGAAACAGAAGGCCCTGCTTGCGGAACAGGCGGCGATTGTAGCAAAACTTGAAGCCAGTAATGACGCCGCCGAAAAAACGATGCTCGAAGCGCAGAACGCGGCGCTCAAGAAAAAACTGGAGCTTGTTGCCACTGCTCAGGCCGGAATCGAGACGGCGGAGAAGGCCGTCGCAACGGACTGGACGGACCTAAATCAAACAAGCCCCTGGATTCTGTCGGCAATAATGGCGGGACTTACGGTTTTCACCCAGAAGAAAAAGACCTCTATCAGCAATCTGCTCAAGGCCGTCAATGAAGGTGTCGAGAAGTACAAAGCACAGGCGCAGCCGGCGGAAGCTCAGAAACTCTATGACGATGTCAAGGAGCGCAAAGCGCTGAACAAAGTGGTATAGTAAGCCAATCATCACCCTCCTCCTGAAGCCGGGGTGAACGCTTCCCAGTTAGTAGCCCCGGCTGATTTTGAAAGGACACAAAATGAACAGGACAATCCGCGTAATAGTTTGGACGTTCTTTTTGGCGTTGGCGTTGGTCTATAGCGTAGGCAGTATGGCCATTCAGTGCCCACCCACGCCTGTGACCCCGGCGCCGCCGGCGGTGGACCCGAACCTAATCCACTTCAAACTGCTCTGCGTCAAGACTGGCATCGAAAACCGGCCAATCTGCCTAACCCTGTCGGCGTGCGATCCTGATGGGGACCCGCTCAACTACTTGGTTTTGCAGGGCCCGGCAGGCATACAAGTTGCGAACGACGCAAACGAGGCATCTCTGTGCTGGATGGCGCAGTATGGCACGTGGTATGTCGATATTGAGGTTATCGACCAGCCCCCCGGCGATCCGAACGAGGCCCTGAGCGACCGGGGGACGATTATCTACCAGATTCGGCGAGAGAATAAGCCGCCAATCTTTGGAGGTTGCCGATGAGCACCATCGATGACCGAGTGGCTGAAATGCCACAGATTTACCGCAAACAGTATATGAAAGCGGTGAATCGTAAGAGTCTGCGGGCGGCGATTAAGGCTCATTGCCTGGAATGTTGCGGATGGGAGCGCGAAGAGGTTAAATTGTGCACGGATACAGGATGCCCCCTATTTCAATACCGCCCGTTCGTGCCGCGCGCCGTAGCGTCTAAGAAGTCGGCGGAATCGAGCGACTTTAGGTTGCAGGGCTTATTTAATGCCCCTGGGGCGTAGGATTATGCACCAAGCCCCTTGTTCGGTCGATAATGCGCTTAATCACGCCGTGTTGCCACTTCCGGCCAGTCCGGGGGTTATGACCCATAGCAATCAACTGCCGTCCTATCGCCCGCAAACCGAACTTGCGCTCGTGTAGGGCCATAATTTCTTCAATAACGGTTTGCTCATTCCCGTCCTCGACAAGTCTTTTTGAATCGCTCGGGTCCACGCACCAGCCGTAGGGGGGCCGGTCAGACACCCGCTTGCCGTTCGCCTGGTATTCGAGCATCGCCACCTTTGTACGCTCCGAAATCATTTCCCGCTCAAATTCAGCCAAAGCAGCGAAGATATGATATACCACCCGGCCACCCGGCGTCGAAGTGTCGAGGTTAGCCTGAATGATACACAAGTCGGCCTTCTGCTTGCGGAGCTCCAGCGATATGCGGATCGCATCCTGAATTGACCGGGCAATCCGGCTCAGACTATACGCGACCAGCACGCCCTTGACCTTGCAGACGTGCTCAATCGCCGCCTGTAGGCCGGGGCGGTCTTTGATAGTCTTGCCCGATATTCCGGCGTCCTGATACTGCCCGGCGACGGCGAGTTGGTGTAAATCGCAATGCTTCCGGCAAAGCTCAAACTGCCGCTCGATTCCGTCACACTCCTGCGCGTTTGGCCGCGGAGAGAAACGAGCATAAAGAATCGCTTGCTTAATCATCGTCAATTCTCCAGTAAGTTCTGTTCGTTAGGGATGTTGCGATATATCGAACCGCCGACAATCGTATGCAAGTCTATCTCAAGAATCAGCCGGGCGACGGCGTTGGCGCCGAATACGAACATCGGATCGTGCGTCTCGGCGTATTGATTGTGCAGGAATCGACGGACTGCCCGCAAATACCCGACATGATGAAAGTTCGCGAGGACATCGTGTTCGAGCAAGGCCAGAATAAGAGATCCTCGTTCCTGTCTGTCTTTTTCTGTCTTTCCAGGCATTTTCTACCTCTTTTCTGTTTTTCGGTTCTCCAGGACTGCGCAGGATTGATTATCTCAGTCGCGCCCTACCAATATCACCCTTGTTTTGGCTCTGCCTCGGCGATAGCGGTTTCCAACCTCGCCGTCAACACCGCTGCTTCCAAAAGGCTCAACCAGGGTGATGCCTTTATACCCAACTCATTGCATATTTTAGTGAGCCGCTCCAATGAGAGTTCGCACGCCGCCAGCAATTTCGCGTTGATTTTCCGAAGCTCTTGATTCTCTTTTTCTAAGTGTTCAAAATTATCTCTTCTGCTCATTTTGCACCTCACCTTTCTTAAAAGGCCCCGCTGCGCTTCCGCGCTTTTCACGGCGGGCGGGGGCAGCCGGTTGGAGTCTATCCCACAACTTGCTTAATAACGGCCAATATATTAAGTACTTGGTGAGCCTCCGCCTCCTTCGCTGCCTTCGCCACTGCCTTCGTCGCCCACATCGCCGCCTCCTCCGCCTTCGCCGCCGCCGCATAAGCGGCCTCCGCGCCCGCCGCCGCCGCCCACATCGCCGCCTCCGCCGCCTTCGTCGCCCACATCGCCGCCTCCTCCGCCGAGCAGGCCGCCGACCAGGCCGCCGCCTCGGCCCACGTCCAGGCCGCCGCCGCCTTCGCCGCCGCCGCCTTCGTGCGGTTTGTCCCATTCAGCCAATTCTCCGCCCAAATAACAAAATTCGGCTCGGAATGCAGTGTCAGCACGCATCGAATGCCAATTTCGACGCGTTGTGATAGACTAATGAGGGACAACGGCAACTCTCTTACCAGTCTGGCTCGGCGCGCGCCGCCCTTTGTTGCATCCACCTTGGTATCCCCGTCGATTTCAATTTCCCACAGGCGCGGCTTGTCGATATTTGCATGAATCGGGTTGAAAAAGACGGCCAACAACGGATCATCGTAAAAATGAATCCAACCGTCTGAACACAAACTCTGGTCCAACTCGCCAGATGCGTCCACCCATTCCCCGACGACCCACTGAAAACCCATGTATGTTCGCAGATTCTGATCCGTCAGTTTGTATTTGATTTTTGTCATTTTCGTTCTCCAAAAACTGTTTCAGTTTGTAACGGGTTCAACAAGTCCCCGCGGTTAGATTTGTTTTGCAGACGTTGTTATGCACTTTGGCCCATCTTTGCGGGTGTCCATCGAACACCGAAAGACGGCCACAACGGACGGGAAAGTTGCCGAGGTGTCCGCTCCGCCGAATTTGAGACGGCCTTCGACGAAGCGGATTTCATCGGCTCTCATAACATAGTCGTGCCACCAATGCGTGTCCGTGCGGGCGGGCAACAACATCACAATCGGATATGGGCTGAGCCTCGATTCATTGTAGGCTTTCTTCACCCACGCAGCCAATTCGCGGCCGTAAGGCGGATTCACATAAACGGGACTATTCGCCCAAGATTTACTCAAGCCGTCATGTGCGCGGGTGAAGTATCTGTTGCACTTGGCGTTGACGGCAGTCGCGCACGGGTCGAGGCCAAAGTGAAATTCGCGGTTGAGGCTGTGGAAAAACGCTTGCGGCGTTTCCCATTCTGTTGTCTTTGCTTTCGGCATATATGCTGGCATATTCTACTCCTTCACCGAACCTGCCTCGATACTTTGAAGCACTGCTCTAAAGTTGTTCCGGCAGTCTTTAACGAGTCTAACATATTGCTCTAAGGGCCTGCCGTTTAGCCCCTCTTTGCTTGCTATTTCGTATGCCCTTTGCGCGAAGAGCTCCGCAAGTCCCCGCCGGGCAAGGTCCAGCCGGATGCACCGGCTGAGTAGTGGCTGCGCATCAGTTTTATCTTCAAAGAAAACCTCTTGACCTTCACAAGTCGCCGTGAAGATGAACGCTACATGCAACGGTATCTGCTCAAGCAATATCAGGAATTGACGCACCGCCGCCTTGTTCAGCCCGTGCGCCTCGTTAATTATGAACGCCCGGCCCGACTTGCCGCCCGCTCCGTAAATGTGCATAACCCGTTCAATTTCGCGTAAAGTCACGGCGGTTACGCTCGTGGCGTCTATCTCCTCGATGTACCAGGAGTCGGCTATTTCGGCGGCTATCAGCCGAGCGATAGTCGTCTTGCCTTGCCCTGATCCGCCAGACAGCCAAAACGCCCGGCCAGCAAGACCGCTCCGCTTCTGCAAGTCCTGTATCTGCCCGATTATCTTGCCTTGGCCCAATACCTCAGACCACGCCTTCGGCCTGTATTGCTCGTAAAGTGGTTGTGTTCTCATAATCGTATCTCCGAAAGCGCCGTCCTTGGCGCGGTTGCCGTCCCTGTTTTGTCCCTGTTTCAGCCCACTTTGAAGTCGACCTGATGTTCCCGGACGTAGCTTTCACCCGCCGGTATTTGTTCACCAAAAAACCGCTCGTATATTTCGGGATGCCAGTTTTTCAGACTGTCCGGGACGCGCTCCAAATTTCGCAGTTCGTGGACGGCGTTCGCGTCTTCTGGATGCGCCTCGTAATAACGCCGGATTTCAACTGCAAAAACCGCATAAACCTTTGCCCAGTCGCAATCTTCTTCATACCAGCCGCCTTCGCACCGCATATAATCAGGCATTGCGGCTTGACGTTCCTTTGACAGCTTCAGCCCGCCGTGACTGGCCGTGCCGACACTGACAACGCCTGGAATTACGCTGCTTTGATATTGAACAGCGCCCCAGGGCGAATGCTTGTACATATGTTCGGTTGTCATTGTATTACGCTCCAAAAAATGCGGCCCCGGCCATGCGCGATAAGTCTGGCGGGAGATATGCGCACAGCGCGGGGCCGCAGGTGATATGCTTTAGTTGAGTCGCCAGACTTATCATAATTACAATATCGACTATGTGCGGAAGAAAGTCAAATACAAAATCCAAAGATTGTAAAATTATTTTGACCACACTTGATAGACAAATACAGCGAACACCGTGCCAGCTAATTGAGAATAATGACAACGCCTTGCCCGCAATACACTTGTGAGCATATTCCGCAAGGTCTATCTGTGACGGCGCGTTGCATAAAAACAACACTAAAAACGCATAAAATGAACACAAACTCCAACCGCATAAGAACTTAAAACCAAATACCGCACCGTTGATAAAAATAAACACCGTTGCAAAAGAATCTTCAGCCCCCCACCCTCGCGTGCGCGCGCGCGACGTATAATATATAACTATCGTAGTAGGTAGTAACTATATGTAGTATGTTCAGTAAGATATAAACGCTATATCTTCTATAATCGTCAAAGTTTTCTATTGACACTACCACCACTAAGGGACTACTCATTGAGGGATACTACTAAAGGACTACTCCGTTATGGATACTTGGACAGCCAGAAACCGTGAAAAAAGAGAGAAACTTCTTCAAGCATTACCAGAGCACGGCTGGGATATTGCGAAGGCTGGACTAGCGGCTGGATACGCAAAACAGTACGCCCTGCATCAACTCAAAAGAGTAATCAGAAACGATATTCCCTTTTGTAACCGCATACTTGCCAAACGCGCCGAAATCACAGCATCAAGTCTGAATGAGATAGAAACGGTCCAAAGAAAACTCGACGAAATCATCAACGATAAGACGACAACTGTGGCAAACCGGATACGTTGTCTCGACATTAAGTGCAAAATTCTCGGCGTGTACAGTGAGAAGCGCGTAATTGAGGACGTGACGCGCCAAAGGGAGCTGGATCAGGCGGAGCAGGCGGAAGCGTCACTGCTTGCGACACTACGCCTACGATTGCCTGCGCCTGGCGTGACATTCAGCCTGCCAAGCATCACAGACGCAGTGACACAGCAGGCTGATATACGGGCGGGTGTGAGTCGGACAGAGCCGGATATGCAGGCAAACAGCATAGAAACAGGGGCGAAACAAGGGGACAGCAGCAGCGCAGATACGCACATGCAGGCCCTATTGACGGACGGGCAGGACGGCGCCGGGGAGGGGCTTACCCCCCAAAGCGGTCTCGGCGCGTCGTTCCCCTGTTCACCCCGATAAGTTTTTGGGTTTTAGGAATAGGTCTTAAACAGGACAGATAAGGGGTAGAATTATGGTACGGGAGACATATTTAGGGATAGGCGGGGCGGAGTCATTGCGGGTAGGGGACGGTGTTCAGGTTGCGAGCAAGGCGGGGTTGTTATTGACTGGGGGGAGGTTGGAGTCTGTATTCAAGGTAGAGGGAGGTCCGGTATTGGTGGTGGGGATGATGATGGAGGTTACGGAGGCGTGTGAGGATGTGGGGTGCAACCTAACATTTGAGAGTGGTCCGTTATTGGGGGTTGACACGGTGATAGGGGACAGCGTGAGCATACAGGCTGCGGCGATAGGGGACTGGTTTTGGTCGGAGTGCGATGGGACAGGGATAGTGAAGGCTGGGACAGGGACGGCGTTGGTGGTTAATGGGGTGATGCGTGGTAGTGCGAGTGGATTAGGGATACTTGTGCCGGAGGGGGTTATAGACATTGGGTTAAGTGCGACGTTAGCGACGGGGAAGGGTACGATATACGTTCAGTACATGCCGGTATTGCGGGATTCGGTGGTGTATTAGGATTGGGGTTTAGGAATGAGTAGAGAAACGTATTTATCGATAGGGTCGGCACAGGGGTTGCGGACTCAGTTCAATTCACAGGTGACGTATAGGTCGGGTTTGATACTAAATCACGGTCGGTTGAGTGATGTGTTTAGGGTGGAGGGTGGTCCGGTATTGATAACCGGGATGTTCATGCAGATAACGGCGGCGGTTACGAATACGGCGTGTAACATGACGTGGTATTCGAGTCCGACGCGAGGGTTGCAGACGAAGATAGGGGATGCGGTTAATATCCAGGCGGCTGCGGTGGGTGATTGGTTTTGGAGTGAGTGTGACGGGACGACGTTGTTGAAGGCGGCGACGGGGACGGTTCTTCCTGTGAATCCTTGTTATCGGAGGACGGCGTTGGGTCAGGGCATATTGGTTGCGGAGGGTGGGATAGACATAGCTACGAGTGCTCGGATAGAGGCGGGGACTGGGGTGGGGACGTTGTACGTTCAATATACGCCGTTGGTTCAGAATGCGTGTATGTTTGCGGGTGTTGGGGTGAGCGTTGCGGCTGGGGGGGCAGGGATGGGGACGACATCGACGACAACGAGTAGCACAACGACCAGCAGTTCGAGCACGTCATCGAGTTCCAGTAGCACTTCGAGTTCGAGCAGTTCATCATCTTCGAGTTCTTCATCGAGTAGCAGTTCTTCATCGTCGTCCAGTTCCAGTTCTTCGAGCAGTTCGAGCAGTTCAAGTAGTACGACTACGACGGATTAGGCATGGTATTAAGCGTAGAAGACATAGCGAGCGTTGACGCGGCATACTGGGCGAACTTGAGGCAGATCAAGTTGCAGAAGGGGGTCTTCACGTTTCAGGGGCGAGAGTATCTGCTCGAACCGATGCAGGACAAGTTTCGGCGCAAGTGTATGATGAAGGGAACACAGGGCGGGGCGAGTTTAATCGTAATGCTGATAATGCTTCACGGGATGATTTTTAAGCGTTACCCGCAGGGGGTGTTATATTTATTTCCGACTACGGCCTCAGTTCAAGAGTATTCAAAGAGCAGATTTTCACCTTTGATTGAGGACAATCGGACTGCCATAGGCAGGTACATAGAAGACATAAACACTGCTGGTTTGAAGAAGGTGAACGGCGGGAATTTATACCTTCGCGGCGGCAATTTGAGTGAAAAGTTGGATATTGGTTATGAGGAATCGACTCAGTTGAAGGCTATCAGTGTCGATGCGACCGTTTTTGACGAAGTTGATTTAATGGATTCGGACACTATTGCGAAGGCAATAGGGCGAATGGATGCTTCGGAGGTCAAAGACGAAGTCTATATTGGGAACCCAGGCGTTCCTCGCAAGGGCATAGATGCTTTTTTCCAGGAATCAGACCAGCGGCACTGGTGGATGACGTGTGTCAAATGTGGGACGGAGACTTGTGCGGAAAAGGAGTTCTTTGATGATCCGTCGTTCATTAAAATTCGACCGAACGGGACGGGTTATTTAGGTTGTCGGCGGTGCGGGACACAAATAACGAACGAGACAGGCGCCTGGAAGCCGGATGTTCCGGCGAACAGCAATACGATGCACGGTTGGCGATGGTCGCAGTTGATTATTCCATACAGCGATCCGGCAAAGATTCTTCAGAAGTATCGTTATCCCCCCCAGGATAATATAGGCGATGTATGCCGAATCAATTTGGGTATGCCGTATATTTCCTCAGAAGACCAATTGACTCACATGCAGGTTTTGTCTTGCTGTGGGGATTACAACCAGGAGGATTCCAGCAAGGGCCCGTGCATTATGGGCGTTGACCAGGGGGACATAAAGCACCTTGTCATCGGCATTAAGACGGGGCGCAAGGGAGGTCGTGAAGGAAAAGAGGAAACATTCAAGATTCTTAGGGTGGCGCATGTCTCAAAGTGGGAAGAGATTCACGACCTGGCCAGACGGTTTAATGTGAAATTGGCCGTGGTGGATTTGCGGCCCAACGCGGACGCTGCCAGGGATTTTCAGAGAGACGAGAAGTACAAGATTCATCTACTCGAATATAGCGAATCGAGTCCCGTGGGCGTGATGTTCAATGATAAAACAGGTTTGGTTAAAGTGAACCGGACGGAGATTTTCGATGCGAGCGGGAAACTCTTCTCTGAGAATCGTATCCTAATACCGAGAAAATCGCCGGAGATTTCCGAATTCGTAAGACAGGTGACTGACCCCGTGTGTATTGAAGAGCGAGACAAGAGACAAGGGGGACTGATTCGGCGCTATCGGGGCAAGAATGACCATTACCGTAATGCAATCAACTTTTTTTTATTGGCGGCATCGAGAATAACGGCGCCGATGGCGCGGGAGTGGACTCGGCCGCGATCCCGCTACGCAAAGAATGAATACGTGAGATGTTAGGATGTATGTCGGAGAACGACATTTCAAAAATGAGGAAACTATCAAGCAGGCGATTGTCGATGCGCACGCACGCGGGGTCTGCGATAGTGAAGGCAAGACTTATCCCAAGGGCAAGCAACGGGCGCCCAGCAAGGGGGATAGGCTACGGCACATTGATAAAAAGAGATACGACCAGAACTACGTTTTAGCGTTTGGACACGAATAAGGAGAGTAATATGACACAATTACTATTTTTCAGATTGATGTTTGGTGGGATGTTTCTTTTGGGGGTGTTAATGTTGGGTGTGTTTTTGGTGCAGTGTTGGGTATTTAGGGACGACGGGTTTCCCTCCGGGCGTTTGCCTAAATTTTTGACGTTTGAAGAGTGGTGCGCCAAGAAGGACGAGGAAGAACGGAAGCGTTTGGACACGAATGAAAATTGAGTACGTGACAGATATTGATTTGCTGCGGGAAGTGGGTTCGCACTGGCTGGCTGAACACCGGGGTAAGGAATACGGGTTCGATGTCACCGTCGATACGATTATCGCCGACACGAAGGCGTGGCTTGAATCAGGCAACGGGGCCGTTATCGCCCTGGTGGACGAAAAGGCCGGGTACGTGGGGTTCATGTCGATATTCTGTATGTGCGACTTTCTCGGTTTGAAGGCTGTGGCGTTTGAGAAATACTGGTATGTAATGCCGGGATACCGCGCGGGCGGACTGCTGATGGTGAATGAGGCGAAGCGTTGGGCGAAAGAACGGGGGGCCGCCCACCTGATAATGAGCGCCTCGGTTATGGCGTCCGGGATGTACGACAGTCTATGCCTCCTTTACGAGCGAGTCGGAATGATGCCGTTTGAAAAATCGTATATTTGCGAGTTGTAGATATGGGTTCACTATTCTCAAAACCAAGTACGCCGAAACCGCCCGCCGTGCAACCGATTCCCCCAGTGCCGGAAATTGAGGAGGATGAGGCCCGGAGGTTTATGAAGAAACGCAAGGGTCGGGCGCAGACGGTTCTAACCGGCGATTTAGTTCCCGCTGACACAGGCCAAAAGACGTTGTTGGGTGGATAATGGCTGACCAAAAGGCTAAAGACATAAAAGACTTGCGCGACCGCGAGAAGACGAAACAGGCGAACTTCCGGTCTCACTGGCAGAACATATCAGATATGGGTTGCCCCTTCATATATCCGATTACGGGCAGTCGATCGCCGGGCGCCGAGTTAATGACGGAGATTTTCGACGTTACGATGATGGAGGAGTCGGAGAACATGGCATCGGGACTATCGAACAACCTGATGCCCGCCGGCCAGCAATTCTTCTCTATTCGCGCCGCGGACAGACGTTTACATCAATCACAGATGATTCGCCGGCAGTTCTCAAAAGCAACGGAAGTATTGCACGAACAACTTGCTAACAGCAATTTTGTGTGCCAAGTTGATATGAGCCTGCTGATGTGGTTGATGTTTGGCATTGCCAATCTATACTCGGACTGGACGAAGAAAACCGGCCTGAACTATCGGGACTACGGGATCGGGAGGTGGCAGTGCCTTGAAAATTCCCAATCCATTATTGACAGTATGATAATGACCGTCCCGATGACTGCCCGGCAGTGTGTTCAGGACTGGGGTCTTGAGAACGTGGGTGAGAGTATCGTCAAGGCTTACGAGAAGAATGAGACGCGGAACGACATTTTCAATATCATTCACCTTACGCGGCCACGGGCGGAACGCGACGAGACGATGATAGACGCCAAGAATATGCCCTTCGAGTCAGTCTATGTCAGCGAGAAGGATGACCATACAATAGAGGAAGGTGGGTTCGATGAATTCCCATTCGCTGTACCCCGGTATCGAATCATCTCCGGTGAGGTCTATGGCCGGGGTCAGGGTTCGATAGCCCTGCGAGCAGCTCGAACACTTAATCGGGCCGTGAAAGACTTCGACGAGGCCGGGAATAAGTGGGTGAACCCGCCCCTCGAAATCCTCGATACCTTCGACGGCGACGTTGATGTTAGCCCGGGCGCCCAGAACTGGGTGACGCAGTTGAACTCAATCCAGGCGATAGATCGCGGCGCGATCGGGGCCTTCCCGATAGGCAAGGACTGGATAGAGTACCGGACGCAAAGAATCCAGGAGATATTCTTCAAGAACGTCTTCGAGCAACTTGCGATGCTGACGGGGGACCGAAGAACGACCGTCGAGATTATCGAGCGGCTCAAAGAGGGCATGAAGAAGATGAGCAAGCCGATAGGTCGCCTGTTTACAGAACTATTCGACCCAGTAATCACCCGGTCATTTTTATTGTTAATTCGCAACAATGTTTTGGACCCATTGCCTGCGGAAGTAGCGCAACAGGGATTTAAGATTGAATATATCAATCCTCTTGCCTTGGCCCTGCGCGACCAACAATCGAAGGGGTTGCAATACTGGATAGCGGCGCTAGGACAGATGGAACCGATATTCCCCGGTGTGAAGGACAATGTTGACCACGACAAGGCGGCAAGGGACCTCGGCGAATCACTCGGAGTCAAGACCGACCATATCCGCCCGATTCGCGACCGGGACGCGATTCGGCAAATGAGACAAGAAGCACAACAGGCCCAGTTGCAGATGGCGATGCTCGAACAGGCGGCAAAGGGATACAAAGATACTACATCGGCTGCGGAAAAAGGCAGTCCCGCCGAACAGGTGCAGTCGGCGATGCAGGGAGCGGTGTAATATGCCTCTAACTAAAAAAGGTGCCAAAATTTTAACCAAAATGCGAGACACTTACGGGTCCAAAAAGGGCGAACAGGTCTTCTACGCATCCGCAAACAAAGGGACGATAACGGGGGTGCATCCGAACAAGAAGAAGTACGTGAACGCCCTTAAGCGAAAGAGGAGAAAGAAAAGTGCTTAAACGCAATCGACAACTCATTACCGACTTTCACCTCACGTTCAATAGCGAATACGGGAAAAGGGTCAAGGCCCATTTGGTGCAGCATTTTGACATGGCAACGCTTCAAATGAACCCCAATCTGCAAACGAACAAAGCAATGTACCAGGCCGGCCAACGGAGCGTACTGCTTTACATCTACAAGATGCTTGGCTCCAATCCCTACGAAGAGAAATCGCCTCAAGCTACAAATGAAGGAAACGTATGAACTGTGGACAATGCAAATACTACCTCGAAGGGACCTGTTACCGATTCCCTCCCTATGGCGGCAAGAGCAGGTCGCGTGTGAGTAAAGACGAAGTTCCCTGCGGAGAATTTCACGGCAAAAGGCCGGGATACGTCCGCGCCGACCATATACCAAAACCGAAAGAGCAAACAGTCGCGGCCCCGACCTCGAAGATTGAGACCGCTGTAACAAAAACCTCAAGCACAACTACAGGTACAGGAGAGTAACAATGCCAGAACCAGAAGGAACACCAGCAGTAGCAATCGTCGATTCGACCGGGAAATTCAGTGAGAAATGGCGGGAATCCCTGCCCGAAGATATTCGCGGTGAAGAGTCCTTGAAGGTCGTGACTGACTTTCCGGGCCTTGTCCGGCAGCATATCAACGCGCAGAAGATGGTCGGCAAGGACAAAGTGGTCCTTCCCGGCCCCAACGCCACCGATGCCGAGAAGGACGCCTTCTTTACGGCTATCGGCAGGCCGAAAACCGCCGGCGATTACAAGGTCGAGATTCCCGAAGAGTTGAAGGACGTATTCGACCCCGCCAGGCTCGAAAAGGCCAGGGCAATCGCCCATAAACTCGGCGTGACGCAGGCGCAATTCGAGGGGTATATGAAGGCGGAGGGCGAGGCGGCGATGGAATTATTGGCCGGCCAGGATACGGTTGATGAGACCGCCAAACTCAACGCCGACCAGGAATTGAGAAAACGATTCGGCGGCGCCTACGATGAACGGATGCACATTGCTAACCGGCTTGTAAGCGAAATCTGCCCGGAGCCGTCGAAGCAATTCAACCTTCTGCAGAAGTTCGGTAACGACCCGGACTTCATCGAGTTCGTCTCCGACGCCGGGGCCAAACTCGTCGAGCATAAGGGACTCATCGCGGAATTGACGATGCTAACTCCGAGAGAAAACGAAAAGAAGATGGATGCCTTGCGCGCGACACCCGGATTCCTGATGGTCGATCCGGCAACGGGCAAGTTTCTCCACGACACCGACCCGGCAAGGCACAAGGGCATTATTGCTGAAATTGACAGACTTGTAAAAGAGACCTATCCCGAAACGCGCCCTGCGCGCCGCGGGACATAGGCGGCGGGCAGCCGAAATGCCCCGTCCGTCGCTGCTGTCAGAGGCGGCTGGGGGCTGAAAGGTCCGTAGTCCATCAGACTTAAAATGAAGATACGATCTCGACGGTCGAGGCAGTCCTATCGCGGAAATTCAACTTAAACATGAGGTACAATCATGGATAGCACGATAGAAGTAGCCTTTACTAAGAAGTACAGTCCACAACTGTATATGCTCTGTCAGCAGAGAACGTCTCGGTTCGCGTCAAAGGTTCGAAAGGAGACGGTCTCCGGCGCGACGGAGGCTTACTACGACCGGTTGGGAACGGTGGACCCCGAGGAGATTACGACTCGGCATCCCGCCACCCCAATCAACGAGATACCCAACTCAAGGCGGCGTGTCAGTTTGACTTCAATGCACGTCAATACCCCGTTGGACCACCTGGACAAGCTCCAGATGATGGTTGATCCCCAGAACGCCTACGGCATGGTGCAGGCTTATGGACTCGGTCGCCAAATGGATGACCGGATCATTGCGGCTGCACTGGGCAATGCGTCTGCCGGTGTTGACGGCACGACGACGGTTGCGTTCAAGGACGATTCAATCAGTATCAACGGCGGCGGCACGGCGACTACGCTGGGCACTCTCGCGTCGGTCGGTACGGTAGTGGATATTACGCTTGAGAAGGTGCTTCTGATGATGCAGATTTTCAACCAGGAAGAATGCGATCCCGATATTCCAAAACATTGGGCTATCAATCCTAAAACCCAGGCCGATTTGCTTGCCCTCACTCAGGTCGGAAGTTCCGACTACGCCACCGTTAAGGTGTTGGCTGAAGGCAAAATAAGCACTTGGCATGGGTTCAACTGGTTCATCTCGAATCGCATCACGAAAGACGCCGTCACATCTACGGCCTACCGGGATTTCGCCTGGGCGCAGGATGGGATTATCTTCGGACAATGGGAAGATATTTTCAACCGCGTCGATGAGCGAGCAGACGTGAGTTATATGATTCAGGTCTATTCCCGAATGACCAACGGTGCGGTGCGTCTCGACGGGGCTAAAGTCCATGAATGTCTCAATAAGGTTGCTTGGTAAAGGAGATTTACAATGGGTTTAGAATCACCTTCTCTACTGACTGAGCCGATTTATCCCAAAAGGATAATCTGGGGCGACGAGTCCGAACCTTTGCAGGGCATTTATGAACAAAGCTCCACTCAGAAGTATCGACTCGGAACGCCACTCATCTATGGGAGTGACGGTCGGAAGTTCCGCTACGCCAAAAACGGCGGTGTAGCGCTGGCTAAGGCTCTCATGACGCAGACCATGGTGCTCGATGCGCGTTTGGTCGATGAAATTCAGACGGGTAAGACTCAAGCTGTGGGAGCGTGGGAAATCACCATTCTCATCACGACTGGTATTACCCTGGCCGAAGACGATCTTCAAGATGCGTTCCTGCTGGTCAACAAAGCGACCGGCATGGGCGATGTCTATAAGATTCTCGCTTCAAAGGTGGGATCGACCGATACGCAGTTGACACTACTGCTCGACAGTCCTCTCCGCACGGCTTTGGACGCCACGTCGGAAATCACAATCGTTAAGAACAAATATCGAGAAGTGATTATCTATCCGACCAGTGTGACAGGCCGGGCGACGGGCGTTCCCCTGATTGCTGTGGACATCAGTTATTTCTGCTGGCTACAGACAGGTGGATGCGCTCCCATTCTCGCCGATTCATCTACGGCGCTGGCATTGGGAGCGGAAGTGGGCGTCGGGGCGTCGAACGGTACTTGCGATATTCGCGCCACCACGAAAGACAAGTGGGGCACGGTCGCGCGTGTGCCAGAGAGCTCTGAATGCGCTCTAATCGACTTGACTCTCGATTAAGGGTTTGGTTGAGGCGTTTGGGGGAGGTCTATTTTGCCTGGACCTCCCCCAGTTTTTAAGAGGTGAAATATGGGACCAACAGAAGTCTGCAATATGTCCCTTGCAAGGATCGGCGCCAAGAGAATCAATGATTTCGACGACGCCTCCGATACAAAGGTCGAGGCCATCTACTGCCGACTCTTCTACAACAAGACGCGGGACGCCCTGATGCGAAGTCACTTGTGGCGGTTCGCAAAGGCGCGGGTCGCCCTGAGCGCCGATACCGTGACCCCCGCGTTCCAATGGGACTACCAGTTTCATCTTCCCAACGACTTCCTGCGACTCGTCTCCGTCTTTGACGATAGCGACACCGTTGACGGCAGACCCCTCGACTCATACGAACTGGAAGGCAAGATGCTGATGATGAACAGTTCGTCCGTGAACCTGCGCTATATCAAACAGGTGGACGACGTGAATGAATGGGACCCCCTGTTCCTTGAGGTGTTCGTTCTGGCCCTTGCGAAGAAACTCATCATCCCGCTTTCGCAGGACATCAAACTCAAAAAGGACATCGACGACGATTTGTACCCCCTGCTCAGGCAGGTGCGGGCAATGGACCGAAATGAAGGCACACGAATCGGGCGCTATGCCTTAAAAACTTGGCTGGACGCCCGAACCAGTAACTACCCATAGGAGAGCAACTATGAAGATTGATATAGGTTCAGGGGACGGCAAACGTCCCGCAAAGGGATATGATGTCTATACGGACATTTTCGTACCACGGACTCCGATGCCGGGCAAGTTCGTACTCTGCCCGATGGAAAAGATGCCGTTCAAAGATAAGGAGTTTGACTATGCTCGTTGTCACCATGTTATCGAACACACGAACGACCCTGGTCTGGCTTGCTCGGAACTCATACGCATTGCTAAGGCTGGTATTCTATCCTTTCCCACCCCGCAGGCGGAATTGATGTTCGGGCGCCGAGACCACAACTGGTTCGTAGTCGTTGACCGGGGCCGGTTGCTCTTCGTCAGGAAGCGCAACCCGTCTTTGGGCATCGAGCGCCGACTGACCGGATGCGAATTGAACGTGGACTTCAAATGGGAGGGCGGTTTCAAGTGGCAAATGGTGGAATGAAGATTTTGTTCAAGTACCCCACCAGGGGCCGCCCCGACTGGTTCAAGAGAACTCTTGAACTGTGGCTGACCTTGCTCTCGCCCCACCACGAAGCCATCTTCCTTGTTGCGATGGACGACGATGACTGGTCGATGAACAATCCGGCCATGCAGTTGTATTTGAATGGACTTCAACAAGTCGCCTATTATTACAAACCACACAAGAACAAAATCGAGGCATACAACAGCGGATTAGAGGACAGGCAATTCGATGTCACAATGCCTATCGCGGACGACCTTTTGCCCCAGTGCGAATCTTACGACTGTATATTGGCGGCGGCATACCTGGAATCGTGGCCGAAACTCAACGGGGCAATCCACTTCAACGATGGGCGGACCAGAAGGAATCGCATCGGCCATCCCATCATAGGGCGGGTGCTCTATGATAATCTCGGTTATCTCACTCCGCCCCATTATGCCGCATGGTCCGACAGGGAACTTAATGCAGTGCTGGTTCATCGGAAGGCGTTGAAGCACTACCCGATGGTCTTGTTCAGGCATGAGTGGCAGAAGTACGGACCTGACGATACGTACAATCGCGCCGATAAGCGGCATGGAGAGGACAAACGTATATTTCTGGAACGCAAAAAAGCAGGACTGATTCTATGAGCAAAGAAGTCAGCGTAGTGATCCCCTTCTGCAACGAGATGGCTCAAGTAGCCTTGACCATTCAGAGTATGGTCGAGGAACTTGAGGGGTTCTGCGATTACGAGATAATTGCAGTCGATAATCGCAGCGACGATAGTCTGCTTTGCACGGCGGGGCAGAGGGCTGTCCCGGTTCACGGCAAGAACTTCTTCTTGGAGAGTCACGAGAAGTTTGAGTGCTACGCGAAGCCGCGTTCGTACCCGATGGAGCAACGGAACTTCTTCCGAAGGCCGGACAGCGGCAAGATTCTCGGCACGTACCTGTTCCGGCAGGGGAAAATCAAGTACGTCATCTACGATGATAAACTGAGTCACTGGAACGCGAAGAACTGCGGGATCGCCAACAGTACGGGCAAGTACCTGTTCTTCTTGGATGCGCACTGCATTATGAAAAGGGACTCCGTGCGAAAGATGGTGGAGTTTCTCCGCAATCCCCCGGAAGAGAAGGTTGGCGGCGTCCACGCGTACATCAATTATATGCTGGACTCCAACTGTCTTGAGTATAGGGTTCAGGAGAAGTTCTTCGGATACCAGTTCTGCTCGCACCAGAACGATATTACCGTCCGGGCGGATGGGAAGCGCGTTCCCCACTTCAAGACGCAACCATACAAAGTCTGCGTGATGAGCACCTGCGGAATGATGTGCCCCCGAACCACTATTGAGGAGTTGGGCGGCTGGAACCCGGAACTCGGAATCTACGGCGGCGGGGAGTCCTACATCAACTGGAAGCAATCGACCTGCGGATACCCGCACTGGATTCACCCCGACGCCTGGTGCTGGCACTTTGCGGACAAGAGAGGTTACTCGTGGAATCATACGGACTACGTGCGCAATTCCTTCATCGCGGCCTACTGCGTCGGCGGCGAAGACTCGCTGAGTCAACAGGCCGACCTTCGCAAGAAGAAAGACCGACCGGAGATTATCGAACAAGTCGCCGAGAACGTCAGAACGACCTGCAAGGCGGATCGTGAATTCATAGCAAGCAAACAGACAATGACTTTCGCCCAGTACATAGAATATTGGCAGAAGAATCCCGGCGTCTGGAAATAAAGGTGATTTATGGCTATAAAGTTAAGTGCTTCCGAGATAAGTTTGTTTGATACGCCGGAGTTCAAGACAAAGGATTTTACTGCGTGGAACACCGACATTTGTGCAAAGCAGATTTCAGTAAAGTATCCCAAAGTGCTGGAAGATTTGCGGGCTTTCTATCCTGCAAAGATTAAGCGGATTCAGGAGTTGCTGGCATCGGGTGGCCAAGACCCCAACAACGTCATATCTTTGCAGGCGAAGATAAAGAGGTTGGAGGTCAAATATGCCTGCGTGCTCAAAGAATTGGAATATAGGGAGAAGGCCCTTGTAACGCGACAGCCTCACGATACCACCTACTATCTCGACTTTGAACGGCATACGGGCCACCTTGCCGGTATCTGGACGTGGACAAATGCTTCAGCGTCTGTTACTGGAACTGGAGGGGATGCTACGAAACTTGCAGTTGGTGATTATGTTCGGTCTGGAACTGTGTCTGCCGTTTGGGGGACGCAGTGGTACAAAGTCGCCTCGATTGTCAGTGATAACTCATTCACGATAACCCCGGTATTTCAGCAGGCGACTCGGACTGACGATACCGGAACGGCGATGTGGAGCGATATTTCGGAGGCGAACTACGGTACGACTACAGCCCTTGCCGCCGCACACTTGAACTGGTACACGACGGATACCGTGAGGACGGCGGGGGATTTGCTCTACGTCCGAGCGAATCAGACTCATCATTCTGACGGGATAGATATTGACCACGATGAGGACGGCACGGCTGCGGCGTTGCTTGAGATTCGAGGTTGTTCCTCGACTGACGACCCCTGGATTGATGCCTCGGATGTCAAACCGATACTCTCCTTTGGGGCGACGGCGTTTAAGGTTAATCTAAGCGGCGATGATTTTTGGAAATACAACCGGTTGGATTTTAGACAATCGAGTAGTAGTGCCGGCATGGTTAATGTTGGTAATGTATCCGGAATGGTATTTTCTGCCTGTAATTTTCAGGAAAATACGCACGCCTCAAGTGCTGCCGGTTCGTACCTTAGTCCTGGGTCAGTTCTTTATAGCAACTGCACATTCTCGCTAAATAAGTTATATGGCGCGCGCATTGCATCGGGAACAGCTACTTTTGATGGTTGTATCTTCGACGGTGGTGGAGGAGTATCAACGGATTATGGAGTCTATAATGGGGGTGGTATGGTCTATCTGACTAATTGCCAATTCGGTCAAACCACCCCACACGATACTTATGACATAGACGGCAGGTATGGAAGCAGAACATATCATCGCAACTGCGTTTTTGCGGGCAGTAATTTCGCGTCCTTCGGCAGTCTTATCTTCGCCGAGGACGACGACCAGGTTTATCAGGCGCACACGATAACCACCGGCAAGGGTACGATAAGCCGGGATGCGACGGTGTACAATCCAGCTGGGGCGACGACCTCTGCGAAAATGGCCCCTTCGTCTAACTGCGGCGTGAACAATCCTCTGGTTCTTTCGCCGGATTATATGATA
>Ga0315294_10000416_pt1 | contig 45940 bp, 44 predicted proteins | sample YL17G13_40_MG_FD_203626 | JGI IMG/M metagenome (GOLD analysis project Ga0315294, IMG submission 203626) | Sediment microbial communities from Yellowstone Lake, YNP, Wyoming, USA - YL17G13_40 | ecosystem: Environmental > Aquatic > Freshwater > Lake > Sediment | place: USA: Wyoming | collected... | reverse complement strand
CGAGGCCCGCAAGAAGGGGCAGGTGGCCAAGAGCCGGGAAATTCCCTCGGTGGCGGTTCTCCTGGCCGCGCTGTCCGTTCTCTATCTTCTGAGCACGTATTTCCTGCAGCAGCTCTCTTCGGTCATGGTGCGCAGTTTTCAGAAAATCGGCTCCTGGACCCTGGATTTCGACCATGCCCAGGCCTTCCAGGCCGAAATTCTCTGGTGGCTTTTCCAGACCCTGGCCCCCCTCCTGCTGGCCATTTCGGCCGTGGCCGTCCTGAGCAACTTCGTGCAGGTCGGGAGTCTGTTCTCCACGGAAGCGATTCAGCCCCAGCTCAAGAGGATCAGCCCCATCGCGGGATTTTCCCGCCTCTTTTCCAAGCAGGCCCTGGTGGAGCTGCTCAAATCGGTGGGCAAAATCCTGATCATCGGGTGGGTGGCCTATTCCACGGTGCGGCAGGAGCTTACCGAGATCCAGTCCCTGACCGATCAGGACGTGGGGAGCATTCTCCGTTTTGTGGGGCTGGTTTCGGCGCGGATCTTTTTCAAGACTCTGCTGGTCATGATCGCTTTGGCCGCCCTGGACTACGCTTTCCAGCGGTGGAGCTACGAGAAGAGCCTGCGAATGACCAAGCGGGAAGTCCTGGAAGAGTACAAGCAGTCCGAGGGAGATCCCCAGATCAAGTCCCGCATCCGGTCCATTCAGCGGGAGATGGCCCGGAAAAGAATGATGGCCGAAGTTCCCAAGGCGGACGTGGTCATCACCAACCCCACCCACCTGGCCGTGGCCCTTCTCTACGAGCGGCAGGAAATGACCGCCCCCCGGGTGGTGGCCAAGGGAGCGGGGTGGATCGCGGAAAAGATCAAGGAGACGGCCCAGGCTCACGGGGTTCCCATCCTGGAGAACCAACCGCTGGCCCAGGCGCTCTATAAAACGGTGGAGCTGGGACAGATGATTCCCTCCTCCCTGTACCAGATGGTGGCCGACCTGCTGGCCCATGTGTACCGGATGAAAAACCGAAGGATCTAAGCACCAATGGCCCCCATGGCAGAGAAAGTCATTTCGTCGCCCCTGTTGACCAAAGAAGGGATTCGCTTCGACCGGAGCGAAGTCGCCATGGCGGTCGGGGTGGTATCCATCCTGATGGTGATGGTGATTCCCATCCCCACCCTGCTGCTGGATATCCTTCTTTCCTTGAGCTTCACCCTTTCGATCCTGGTGCTGCTCACGTCCCTGTATATCACTCACCCCCTGGAGTTTTCCACCTTCCCCTCGGTTCTCCTGCTGACCACGCTCTTCCGGCTGTCCCTGAACATCGCCTCCACCCGCCTCATCCTTCTCCACGGCAATGAAGGAACCTCGGCGGCCGGCGTGGTCATCAAATCCTTCGGCCAGTTCGTGGTGGGGGGAAATTATGTGGTGGGGTTCATCATCTTCACCATCCTGGTGATCATCAACTTTGTGGTCATCACCAAGGGCAGCGGCCGCATCGCCGAAGTGGCGGCCCGGTTCACCCTGGACGCCATGCCCGGCAAGCAGATGAGCATCGACGCCGACCTGAACGCCGGCATCATCGACGAACAGGAGGCCCGGAGACGACGGTCGCAGATCTCCCGGGAGGCCGATTTCTACGGGGCCATGGACGGGGCCAGCAAATTCGTCCGCGGGGAGGCGGTGGCCGGGATCCTGGTCATTCTGGTGAATATCGGCGGGGGCTTCATCATCGGGGTCGTCCAGCAGAACCTGCCTTTTCTCACCGCGGCCGAGACCTACACCATCCTGACCATCGGAGACGCCCTGGTCGCCCAGATTCCGGCCCTCATCATCTCCACCGCCGCGGGCATCATCGTCAGCCGGGCGGCCTCGGAATACAGCATGGGAAAGGAGTTGAGCCAGCAGTTCAAGCTTCAACCCCAGGCCATCGGCGTTTCGGCGGGAATCCTTTTCACCCTGGGGCTGATTCCCGGGCTTCCCCACCTGCCCTTCATCTTTCTCTCTCTGGTCGCGGGAGGGGTGGCCTATCTCGCCTTCCAGGAGACCCAGAAGGCGGCCCAGAAAAAGATGGAGGAGAAGCAGAAAGCAACGCCGCCCCCCGCGGCCGACGCGGCCGAGTCCCTTCTCCATCTGGACCGGCTGGAACTGGAGGTGGGATACGGGTTGATTCCCCTGGTGGACGAAGAGCAGAACGGAGATCTGCTGAACCGGATCCGCTCCATCCGCCGCCAGTTTGCCTCCGATTTCGGACTCATCATCCCTCCCCTGCGGATTCGGGATAACCTGCAACTCCACCCGGGGGATTACCGCATCCTCATCAAGGGCAATGAGGTGGCCCGGGCGGAGATGATGATGGGATACTTCATGGCCCTCAATCCCGGGGAGGTCAAAAAGAGCATGGAAGGAATTCCGGCCAAAGAGCCGGTCTTCGGACTTCCCGCCCTGTGGGTTCCGGAGAAGAAGAAGGAGGAAGCCCAGTTTTCCGGCTACACGGTGGTGGACATTTCCACCATCATGGCCACCCATCTGACCGAAGTCCTGAAGCTCCACGCCGATGAGCTCCTGGGGCGCCAGGACGTGCAGAAGCTCCTGGACCGACTGGCCCAGCACTCCCCCAAGGCGGTGGAGGAGCTGGTCCCGAACAACCTCTCCCTGGGCGTGGTCCAGAGGGTCCTGCAGAATCTTCTGCGGGAACGGGTTTCCATCCGGGACCTCCTGACCATCGTGGAAACCCTGGCGGACTATGCCCCCCTGAGCAAGGAGCCGGACATCCTGACCGAGTATGTGCGCCAGAAACTGGCCCGGTCCATTGCCAAGCAATACGAAACGGCCGAAGGGACGCTGCCGGTGGTGGCCCTCGAACAGAAGATCGAGGACCTTCTGCGGGAGAAGGTCGTCAGGGGAGAACAGGGCACCTACCTCTCCCTGGAGCCGGCCGTGGCCCAGAAGATCCTGATGAGCATCAGTCAGACGCTGGACCGGGTGACCCAGTTGAATGCCCAGCCGGTCATCCTGTGTTCTCCCGGGATCCGCAGGCACCTGAAGAAGCTCCTGGACCGGTTTCTCCCGCAAATCGCGGTTCTGTCGCATAGTGAAATTACTCCCCAAACGAAAATTCAATCTCTGGGAATGGTGAGCCTCAGCCATGCAGATTAAGCGCTTCGAAGCAGCGGACATGCAGGAAGCCATGCGGCAGGTCAAAGAAACCCTGGGACCCGAAGCCATTATCCTCTCCACCAAGACCGTCCGGAGGCCGGCCGGCCCGACCCGGATGCCCCGGCCGTCCCTGGTCGAAGTGGTGGCGGCGGCCGATCATCCGGTGACCGAAAAGCCGCAAGCGGCCCCGAAGGCATCCCCCTTTTGGCTTCCCAAGCTGGAGACCCAAAGGAATTCCGCCTCCCCCCCGGAGAACCCTTTCCTGCAGAAGATGCTGTCGGCGGGGATCTCTCCGGAGTTTGTCAGGGCGCTGGCGAAAGATCTCCGCGGCTGGCGGGCCGAGTCCCGCCGGGAGGGGACCCCGGAATCCTGCCTCCAGTACCTTCGGTGGAAATTGATGGAAGCCGTGGAGGTGACCGGACCGGAGGCGAAGGGGGCCAAAGTCTGGTCGTTCATCGGGCCGACCGGAGTGGGCAAGACCACGACCCTGGCCAAGCTGGCGGCGCACTTCAGCTTGCGGCTGGCCCAGAAGATCACCCTGGTCACCATCGACACCTACCGGATCGGAGCGGTGGACCAGCTTAAGACCTACGCCCGGATTCTGGGCCTGCCCCTGGAGATCGCCACCGGCCGGGAGGAGTTTCAGGAGATCCTTTGGAGCAACCGGGATCGGGATTGGGTGCTGGTGGACACGGCGGGAAGGAATCCCTATTCCCAGGAGCAGCTGGAGGAGTTGAAGGGCATCCTAACCGCGGACCCCCGGGTGGAGAATCACCTGGTTCTCAGCGCGACGACCAAAGATCTCGACCTGGCCCAGGTGGTGCAGCGCTTCAGCCTCCTGCCCATCCGGAGCTACATCTTCACCAAGCTCGATGAGACCGATGAATACACCTCTCTCTTCAACCAGTTGTTGCGTTTCAGGCGGCCCCTTTCCTACCTAACCAGCGGGCAGAAGGTTCCCGAAGATATCGAGCTGGCGAGCAAGGGAAAGGTGGCCAGTTTGGTTCTGAACCGGATTCCATGGAATTGATGAGGTCAACAGGAATGGATCAAGCCGAAGGATTACGGACCCTGATCAAAACCCGCGCGGAGAGAAGAGACCCCCCCGGCCCGGCGGGAAACGGGAAGACCGACGCCTTTCCCTGCCGCTGGCCCCGGGTCATCTCCGTGGGGAGCGGAAAAGGAGGGGTGGGGAAGACGAACGTGGTGGCCAATCTGGCCTTTGCCTTCACCCTCCTGGGCAAGGAGGTGCTGGTCCTGGATGCCGACCTGGGGCTGGCCAACCTGGATGTGCTTCTGGGCCTGACTCCGAAATACACCATCCAGCACCTGCTGAACCGGGAGAAGAGCGTTTTTGAAATCCTGACCCGGGGTCCGGGGGGAATGTCGATCCTGCCGGCCTCCTCCGGGGTTCTGGAACTGGTGGACCTGGATGAGAGCCAGAAGATCTTTCTGATGAACGAACTGGACCTCATCGCCGGGACGGTGGACCTTCTGCTGATCGACACGGGGGCGGGGATCTCTTCCAATGTTCTTTATTTCAACCTGGCGGCGGAGGAATCCATCGTGGTCCTGACCCCGGAACCCACGTCCCTGACCGACGCCTACGCCCTGATCAAGGTCCTGTCCCGCACGTACCGGAAGGAGAGATTCACCCTGCTGATCAATTCCGCCCGGGACGGCCAGGAGGCCAAGGAAACCTTCCGCAAGATCAGCATGGCCGTGGACCGTTTCCTGGGAAGCATCTCCCTCGATTATCTGGGATTCGTGCCTTTCGACGAGAAGCTTCGCCTGGCGGTCAAGAGCCAGCGGCCGGTCCTGGAGATCTATCCGCAGGCCCTTTCCAGCCGCAGCTTCATGGAGATGGCCAAGAACCTGATGGAGAAGCCGGCGCCCCATCAGACCCACGGGCAGATTCAGTTCTTCTGGAGGCATTTGTTCCAATGTCAACAGCTAACCGAACAGAAGGGGAGAGGCGATTGAAATCGCGGGCCCTAACCCACAAGATCTATTCGGCCGGCCTCAAATCCGGCAGCCTGAAATCCGCGGCGGTGCCGCCGCCGGACCCCGCCAACCGGGAGGAGATGATCCTGAAGTACACTCCCTTGATCAAGTACATCGCCCACCGGTTGGCCATGCGCCTTCCTCCGCACGTCTCGGTGGAGGACCTGATGAGCGCCGGGGTCATCGGCCTGATGGATGCCCTGAACAAATTCGACCCGCAGAAAAAGGTGCAGTTCAAGACCTACGCGGAATTCCGCATCAAGGGGGCCATGCTGGATGAGCTGCGGTCCCTGGACTGGGTGTCCCGGTCGGTGCGGCAGAAGGCCGCCCAGTTGGAGAAGACCTACCATAGCCTGGAGAAGAAAAGAGGGAGGGCCGTGGAGGACCAAGAGGTGGCGGCGGAGATGGGGATCGACCTGGACGCCTACTACAGCCTGGTCAACGAGGTCAACGGGGTTTTTCTGCTGGACTTTGAGAATCTTCGCCACAAGATCCCCAAGCTCCCCGAAGAGGACCTGATCAACCTCCTCATGGACGACACGGAAAAACAGCCCCTCCACCTCCTCGGGGTGGAAGAGCTGAAACGGGTTCTGGCCCAGGCCATCGAGGACCTGATCCCGAAAGAGAAGACGGTCATCTCGCTCTATTACTATGAAGAGCTGACCCTGAAAGAGATCGGAGAAGTCCTGGGGTTTACCGAATCCCGGATCTGCCAGATCCACGCCAAAGCCATTTTGAAGCTGAAATCCAAAATCCGTCCCTACCTGAGGGACTCGGGATGAAGAGAAAATCCAAAGGCCGGACGACCGCCGATCCCTTCGTCGGGGAGGACGGCGACAGGGGGAAAAGAGGGGGAGGAGGAGAATGAGCGATTCGAGCCTGAACATCCTGGTGGTGGACGATTTCGCCACCATGCGGCGGATCGTGAGAAAGGCCCTGAAGCAGCTGGGGTACAACCACATCTTCGAAGCGGATGACGGGACCAGCGCCCTGGAAGTTTTGAAGAGAGAAAAGATCCAGTTCATCATCGCCGACTGGAATATGCCCCAGATGCCGGGAATTGAGCTGCTGAAGACCGTGCGCGGCACCGAAGAGTGGAAGAGCCTGCCCTTCCTGATGGTCACCGCCGAAGGGCAGAGGGAATATGTTCTGGAAGCGGTGAAGCATAAGGTCAGCAACTATATCGTGAAGCCCTTTACCCCGGAAGTCTTGAGGGAAAAGATCAACAAGATTTTGGAAACGAAATAAAGGGGAAAGGGGCTGGGGAACCAAGCCCGACTTCCCCGGCTCCGGGACCTGAAATCCCATGCCGGATGATTACTCGGTCTTTGGCCAATTGAGTCAGATGAATCCCCCGGGATCCACGAAGAATTCCAAGGAAGTCCCGGTGGATAAGGATGCGCGGCGGCGACTGAAAGGGAAGAAGAAAGAGCCGGAGAAGGAGAAGGCGGAAGAAGAGGACCTCGAGCTGGAAGAAGGGACGGAATCCTCGAAAGAAAAACCGCCGGTGGGGAAAGTCGTGGATATTACCATCTGAAGATGGGAAGGGGAAGGTGGAGATGAATTTCAACGATGCTTGGGGACTTCTTCTGGTCGAGGCCAGCATCCTGGCCTCCCTCCTGGTCATCCTTTTTTTCGTAAGGAGAACGCTGCGGATGGCTCCCGCGAAGAAGGCCAGAGGATTGACCCAGAGCAGGAAAAGCCTGGAAACCAACCTGGAAAGGATCAACCAGCTGCTCAAGGAGTCGGAGACCCTCACCCAGGACCTTACCAACAACCTGGCGGAGAAAAGGGAGATCATAAAAAAACTGATGGAATCCCTGGACGAAAAAATTCGCGGCCTGAACCTGCTGCTGGAGAAGCTCGAAGGAAGAATCCCCCCTCCGGCACCGGCGGGCGGCAGCAGGGAAGGAAACGGGCCGGTGGTGGAAATGGCTTTGGCGGGATGCGGAGTCTCCGATATCGCCAAACGCCTGGGCCTTTCCCAGGAAGAAGTCCGGTTGATCCTGGATTTGAGGAAGATCACCACCAGTTGACCCTTCGACCGCAACCTCCGTGAATGAAAAAAAATATCACCGCAGAGCACGCTGAGTCCGCAGAGCAAATAAATTGGCATACTGGAATGATGGAATAATGGGTTTAGGCAGTTTATTTTTTTGCCCATCATTCCAATATTCCATTATTCCTTTTTCTTAATTCTCTGCGCCCTCCGCGCGCTCTGCGGTTAATGGTCATTCCCCTTGGACGAGATCAAGATCTTTTTTCCATCCCTCTTTCTGCCCCTTCCGGAAGGATCCCGCGACCCTGAAAAAACCCCCCTCTTTCGCCCGGGAGACCGGGTCCAGGGAAGAGTGCTCCAACAGATCGATACCCACCATTTCTCCCTCCAGCTGGGAAGCCGGACGGTGGTCGTGGAAAGCAACGTTTCCCTCCCCCTTTCCGCGGACCTTATTTTCCGGGTGGAGGAGGCCGGCCCCCGGACCCTTCTGAAATGGCTCCCTCCGGAAAGCCCGGAAGACCCCCCCATGGTTTCCTTCCTGAAAAGGGCCCTGGCCACGGATATCCCGCTGGACCAACTGGCGGCGAAGATGTCCAACCTGGAGAAGGTGGAATGGATAGCCCCCACGGAGAAGGAGACCTGGAAGCAATTCCTCCACCTATTCCATCGATTTTCCCTCTCCGAGCTGGAATCCCGCGGCCCCCATCTGCTGGAAAAACTGTTTTCCCAATCGGGCTTTTTCTGGGAGAGCAAGGTCCAGCAGTGGATCGAAGGGGGGAGGCAAGAACCGGCGGACCCTCTGGTCCGGGAGGATCTCAAAGGTCTGGCCCTGAAACTCCTGGATCACCTGAAAGGACTGGCCGGTTCATCCGGACCCGAATCGGGAGAGGCCGGGACCCTGGAGAACCTGAAGCAGGACCTGGGGAGCTTTCTCCAGAAGATTGAGCTCTATCAGATTCTCAACCTCCGGCCTTCGGACTCGCCCGACCGGTTCTTTCTCTTCCTGCCTCTCTGGCTGGGAAATCAGCTGCAGTTTGTGGAATTCGACCTTTCCCTTCCCCGGGAGAAATCCGCTCCGGGAAAGGAGAATGGCTTTTCGGTCCTCTTTCTGCTGAACCTTCCCGACCTGGGAAAGGTGAGGATCGAAGTCCAGATAAAGGAAAAAGACCTTTTCTGCCGGTTCGTGGTTTCCGAAGGGGAAGTATCGGAATTCCTCAAACAGGGCCTTCCCCTCCTGCGGGAACGTTTGGAAGGGCTGGGGTTCCAGCCTTCCCTCCAGATGACCGCCGGCCCGGTGGAAATGGAGAAGGAAATTTATCTGCGGGACCTGGAGAGAGAATCCCAGACCCTGCTCAGCGTGGTCATCTGAAGCCCATGAAAGATCCGAAGAAGAAGAATCCCTTTCGCCAGGCGGTGGCTTTACATTACCTTCCCAAAGTGGACCGGGCGCCCAAGGTCACGGCCAAGGGGTCGGGTCTGGTGGCGGAAAAAATCGTTGAACTGGCCAAGAAACACGGGATTCCCATTCAAGAGGACCCCGCCCTGGTTCAAATTCTGGCCCAGCTGGACTTTTATCAGGAAATCCCCCCATCGGTCTATGGAGTGGTGGCGGAGATCCTGGCCTTCATCTACCGAATGAACCAGAAATACCGGGCCGCGGCGGGGCCGGGAAAATAGGCAAGAAATTCCTTTGTTCCGGTATTTTTTTCCTTGGCCTCAACGGGGGACTCGAAGGGAGGCCGGAGGCGTGGATTCCAGCCGATTCAGGGGAAAGTTCCGGGGAAGAAAAAATGTTCTAATTATTTGGAATTATTAATAAAAATAAATCACCTCGGTTCTTCCCTCCTCCTTCTGAAGGATAAGGACCGCACGATCCCGATGGCACACTCCTTGCTATTTCCAAGGATAGACTCTTGAAGGAGGAAGACAAGTGGGCATTTTTCAAAATTCCGCGGTCATCGGCCTTTTTCGCCAGGAGAGAAGGTACGAACTCATAGCCAACAATCTGAGCAATGTCCAGACCCCGGGCTTCAAGAAAGATGTTCCGATTTTCCATGAGGTCTTTTCCGAGGCCCTTCATCCCTCGCTCTCGATCCTTTCCCTGGACTCAGAAGTCTCCCAGACGCTCCTCCAGCAGGGGGAAATCCAAAGCACCAGGAATCCGCTGGACCTGGCCATCGAAGGAGAGGGCTTTTTCAAGGTCAAGACTCCCGAGGGGGTCCGTTATACGCGGAACGGGAACTTCCGTTTAACCCGGGAAGGAGTCCTGGTCCAGTCCAATGGTTTTCCGGTTCTAAGCCGGAACGGGGAAATCACCCTGCCGGGAGGCCAGATTGCGGTGGAAAAAGATGGAGCCATCAAGGTAAACGGGGCGGACCGGGACAAGCTTGCCCTGGTCACCTTTGCCGACCTGAAGGCATTGAAGAAAGAAGGGAAGACCCTTTTCAAGCTGGAAGGGGAGCAGGAGGAAAAAGAGGCTGAAGGGACCCAGGTCTTTCAGGGAGCCCTGGAAGGTTCCAACGTGAATGCCATGGAAGAGATGGTTCAGATCATCGATTCCCTGCGCACCTTCGAGGCCTGCTACAGGATCGTGCAGGTCCAGGATGAACTGAACGCCAAAGCGGTCAATGAACTGGCGAGGGTTTAATTTAAAAGGAGGAACACGAAGATGATGCGAGGACTCTGGGCTGCGGCCACGGGCATGGCCTGTCAGGACACGAACTTGAACGCCATAGCCAACAACCTGGCCAACGTGAACACCACCGGCTTCAAGAAAAGCCGGGTCAATTTCCAGGATTTGATGTACCAGAACCTGCGCATGCCCGGAGCCGCCACTTCCACGGGGGGCCAGCTTCCGGCTGGAATCCAGGTGGGAATGGGGGCCACGGTGGTGGCGGTGGAGAAAATCTTCCTCCAGGGAGATTACACCCAGACCAAAAACAATCTGGACCTGGCCATCGAGGGCAAAGGGTTTTTCAAATTGATGAACAACGGAAAAGAGGTGTACACCCGATCCGGGGCCTTAAAGATGGACAAAGACGGCTACATCTGCGACGCCCACGGGAATCGGCTTCAGCCGGAATTCGCCATTCCCCAGAAGACCGCCACCATTACCGTGGAACCCGGCGGAAAGATCGTGGCTTCCGGTTCAGACGGGAAAGAGCTGGGCAGCACTCAGATTCAGCTCTACAACTTCACCAACCCCGCGGGCTTGATGGCCACCGGACACAATCTCCTGGTCCCCAGCGACGCCTCGGGTGATCCTCTCCAGGGAAATCCCGGGACCGATGATTACGGGACGATTCTCCAGGGTTTCCTGGAAATGTCCAATGTGGAGGTGGTGGAGGAGATGATCAACATGATTGCCACCCAGAGGGCCTATGAAATCGGCTCCAAGGTCATCCAGACCGGAGACGACATGCTTCATCTGGCCTCGACTCTCAAGAGGTAGGAACGGGTCTCATGAGATCCCATAGAATTCCCGTCTGGGTCTTTCTCCTGGTTCTTCTCGGCTCCTTCTTCCTTTTCGGGAAGGCCTTCCCTCAGTCCGCGCTCCTGCCCAAGGAGAAGGGGGAGGCGTCAGGGCAGTATCTGGATCGCTCCGAGGTCGCCCGCTTCCTGGAAAATCAGATGCAAAAGGCCCTGGGGGATGAAAGGAAGACCGTCCGGGTCAAGGACCTCCAGGGAGGGGAGAAAGTGCCCGTGCCCCCCGGTGACCTTTCCTGGGAGGCCAGGATTCCCGACCGGTTTTACCAGGGCGGCACCATTCCCGTCTCCTTGATCCTGCGGGCGGGAGGGGAAAAGGCCCGGGAGGTCCGGGTTCAGGCGAGAGTGGAGATTTACGCCGATGTGGTGGTGGCCCGGAACTCTCTCCGCAGACACCAGGTGGTGGAGGAGAAAGACGTGCAGGTGGTGAATAAGAATATCACCCTCCTTCCGGGGGATGTGGCCACGGATTTGCAGGACGTGCTGGCAAAACGGATGACCCTTTCGGTCAACAGCCAGGAGGTCCTGAGGAAATCCATGGTGGAAGTCCCCCCCCTGGTCAAGAAAGGAGACCGGGTGACCCTTCTGGTGGAGAATCCGTCCTTCAGGATCACGAGTGCGGGAGAGGTGAAGGAGGATGGGCGAAGGGGAGACCGGATCCGGGTGCTCAACATCTTGAGCAAAAAAGAGGTCCACGGGCGGGTTCTGGACAATCACACCGTACAGGTGGATTTCTAACCCGGTTCATTTACATGGATAAATGCGAAACCAGCATGCCTCAGGAGTAAGAAGCAATGAACCGACATAGCGGTAAAAAAGTAATGTTGATCGCCCTGGGGGTCCTTGCCTGGACCGGCTGCAGCATGACCCAATCTTCCACCAAGACCACCATTTCTTCCCCCCACGAGGTGTCGCAACAGGCCCTTCAGCCCCCGGCCACGACGGAGGGGTCCCTGTGGTCGGCGAAGAGATCCACCCATCTTTTTTCGGACCTGAAAGCCCGGAACGTGGGGGACATCGTAACCATAAACGTGGTGGAATCGGCCACGGCATCCAAGAACGCGACCACCAAGACTTCCCGGGAATCAGAACTGGCGGCCAGCTGGACGGGGGTCTTGAAGAAAATAACCGGGGACTGGATCGGCGGGGAGGTAAAAGCGGGGTTTGACAACAGTTTCGACGGCAAGGGGGAGACGACCCGCAGCTCCCAACTGGCCGCCTATATCACCGCCCAGGTCATCCAGGTTTTGCCCAACGGCTACCTGGTCATCCAGGGTCACCGCCAGGTCCGGGTGAACAACGAGAACCAGATTATCAACGTCCAGGGGGTGATCCGGACCGAAGACATCAACGCCAATAACATAGTCCTTTCCACTTACATCGCCGATGCCCGGATCGAACTCATTGGCGAGGGGGTGGTCAGCGACAAACAGCGTCCGGGCTGGCTGGCCCGGATTCTGGACTGGGTATGGCCGTTTTAATAAGGGGGAAATAAGTCCTATAGGACAAATAAGACCTATTTTCTTTTAGGGGGAAGGCGTGAAGAAAACGAGATTATTCATCGTGGTGATCCTAGGGATTCTTCTTGGGGCTTCCGCCGTTGAAGGAGCGAGGCTCAAGGATATCTCCTTCTTCAAGGGGGTACGCGGCAATCAGCTGGTGGGTTACGGCCTGGTGGTGGGGCTCAACGGAACCGGCGACAGCTCCAACGTGGAATTCACCGTCCGCTCCATCGCCAACATGCTGGAGAGGATGGGAATCAATATTCCCCGGGAACGGATCCTCCTCACCCGGCTGAAGAATGTGGCCGCGGTCATGGTCACGGCCACCCTCCACCCCTTTGCCGGCTTGGGAAACCGGATTGACGTCCATGTGTCCTCCCTGGGAGATGCCACCAACCTGGGAGGGGGGACCCTTCTCCTGACTCCCCTCGTGGGGCCGGACCAGCAGGTGTATGCCCTGGCCCAGGGACCGATCGTAACCGGAGGGTTCGCCGTTTCCGGGGCTTCGGGCAGTGCGGTGCAGAAGAATCACCCCACGGTGGGGCTGATCACCAAAGGGGCCCTCATCGAACGGGAGGTTGCCCTGGCCCTGGATGGGAAAAAAGAACTGGCCATCACCCTTTTCAACCCGGATTTCACCACCGCCGAGAAGGTGAAGGAAATTATCAACCGCTCCATGGGAGGGTCCTACTCCCGGTGCGTGGACTCCGGGACGGTCAAGATTTCCGTGCCGGAATCCTACCAGGACCGGGTGCCCGAGATGATGGCCTCTCTGGAAAGGCTGGAGGTGACCCCCGATTCCGTGGCCAAGGTGATCCTGAATGAGAAGACGGGGACCGTGGTGATGGGCGAAAAGGTCCGCATTTCCATGGTGGCCGTGGCTCACGGCGGCCTGAGTATCCAGATTAAAGAGAGGTACAACGTGTCCCAGCCCCTTCCCTTTGCCCCCGAGGCCCAGGCCGGAACGCCTTCGATCACCCTTCCTCCCCGGGAAGGAACCGGTCCCATTGTTTCCCCGGGCGGAGCAACGGTGGTTACCCCGGAGTCGAGCGTGACGGTCAAGGAGGAAGGCAAACCGATGATCATTATTCCCAGCGGGGCGGACCTGGGTGAAGTGGTGAAGGGGTTGAACGCCATCGGAGCGACGCCCCGGGACCTCATCGCCATCCTCCAGGCGATCAAAGCCGCCGGGGCCCTCCAGGCGGACCTGGAAATCTATTGAATTCTGCCACAGAGGTCACAGAGAGCACAGAGATATAAATGTTCAAAAGAAACGCAATCTTGCCCTTACATTTAGAGTGTTTTCTTGTGGGTTCCCTTTTTTCTACATGTATTTGCAAAAAAGGGTCTCTGTGTCCTCTGTGCCCTCTGTGGCAAATCAGTCGTTAAGATTCAAGAAAATGGAAAATAAGCCGATACATAACACAGTCCAATCCCTCGATCGGCCCACCCCGGGCTCCTCACCGGGAGAAAAGAAGGTCGATCGGGAGAAACTGAAGAAGGCCTGCGCGGATTTTGAGGCTTTATTGGTGTCCCGGATGCTGAAGCTCATGCGCCAGTCCATCCCCCAGAATGGACTTTTGGAAAACAGCCCCGGAAAAGAAATCTACCAGAGCCTCATGGATCAGGAGCTGGCCAAAAACATGTCTCAGCGGGGAGGAGTCGGGCTGGGAGAAGTCCTCTACCGACAGGTCCTCCAGAGGGAAGAGAAGGCCCGTGCCGCGGCCCGGGAGGGGCCGCCGGAGGCTCGGCCCAAGGTCGAGGGGAGCGAAGGTCGATGAAGGAGTTGAAGGATCATCTGCGGGAGATCTGCCGGATGATCGAAGAGGAAAATTCCCATTTTCTTTCTCTCCTGGAGAAGGTCAAGAAAGGATCGGAGCGGCTGAACCGGTTCCCCTGCGGCTTCTTCCCGGAAGGGGACGACCGGAAGGCCTGGGAAGAGGAAAAGAGACTGTGAAACAGGTGGAAGCAGGTCCCCTGAAGGATTTATATGACCTGCTGGAAGAGGAGATCTTCCAGTATCATCTATTGGTGGAGGAGTTGAAGAAGGAGTCCGAACATCTGCGCCGGGGCTCTGCCGACTCCCTGACCGAATCCCTCCATTCCCTGGAGATTCACGCCGCTGCCATCCGCAAGGTCCATGAGTCGATTCAAAAGACGGTGGGAAAAGCCCTGGCCTTTCTGTCCCCCGGGGAGGAGGAAAGAAACCTCTCCCGTCTCCTGGCCGTCCTTCCGCCCGAGGATGCGGGGCGGATCAAGTCCTGCCAGAAGGCGCTGGAACGGATGAAAATCTGGATGGCCCGAATCAATGAACGCAATAAGAATTATATACAGGAATCCCTGAATTACTGGAAGGATCTGGTTTCCCTCCTTACCGAGCCCCTGGCCGAATCACCGGTCTATGCCCAGAATGGGAAGAAGTCGGTTTCGGGCTCTCTTCCCTGTACTTTGAACCGGAAGGTGTGAACCGATGTACGGACTCAGCGCCATCCTGAATATTGCCCGGGGGGCCATGAATGCCAACCAGCTGGCCATGCAGGTCATCAGCCACAATATGGCCAATGTGAATACCCCCGGTTACACCCGACAGAAGGCGGTTGTGCAAACCCAGACCCCCCTGAATCTGAATCGGCTGAAGATTGGGACGGGGGTCCTGGTCGATTCGGTGGTCCAGTACTTCGACCGGTATACCACCCGGGCGATTCATGAGAAAACCTCCTCCCTGAAGGACTACGAGTCCAAGGCCTTGGTCTTGTCCTCGGTGGAAGCCCTCTGGAACGAAACCGAGGAATCCTCCCTGAGCCAGACCCTGGATGAATTCTGGAATGCCTGGCAGGAGGTGGCCAGCAACCCCGGAGGAACTGCCGAGCGCACCGCCCTCCTGGAGAAAGCCAAGATTTTAACCGGGAAGTTCAACTCCCTGAGCCAGGAGCTGGGACAGGCCGGGCAGAACCTGAACACCGATCTCCGGATGGGGGTCGAGGAAGTCAACCGGCTGGCCGGGCAGATCGCCAAATTGAACGACCGGATTGGGTCTGCGGAAGGGAGCCAGACGGCGGCCAACGATTTGCGGGACCAGAGGAATCAACTGCTGGAGGAATTGTCGGGCTGGGTGGGCATCACCTACCTGGAACAGGACAACGGGTCGGTCACGGTCCTCACCCGGGAGGGCCTTCTTCTGGTGAACGGCAATGAGAGCTGGGACCTCAGCGCCGCGGGAGATTCCATCTACTATAACGGGATTGAAAACGATGTGAGCGACCGGCTCACCGGGGGGAAGATCGGAGGCTGGCTGGACCTGCGGGAAGAGACCCTTCCCCAATACCTGGCCAATCTGGACGAGATGGCGGGGACCCTGATCCAAGGAGTGAACAATCTTCACTTGGCCGGCTACACCCTCTCCGGTGGGACGGGGATGTATTTCTTCGAGAATTTCCAGACCGCTCCCGCCGTCCCCAACCCGGGGGACTACAGCGGAGCGGCGGCCTATATTTCCTTGAGCAGCGACGTTTCGGAAAGCCCGGAAAATATCGCTGCCGGAGGAGTCTCCGGTGCGCCCGGGGACAACGGGAACGCTTTGAGCATCGCCGCCCTCCAGACCGACGGCTCCCTGAATATCCGCAAGTGGACCATCACCGACCGGGGAGGGAGCACGTCCAGCCACCTGCAAACCGGGACCCTGGACGATTATTACCAGGGCCTCATCGGAGAACTGGGAATTTTGACCGAGGAGACGAACGAAAACCAGGATTTTACCCAGAGCCTGTTGGACAGCCTGGCCGAAGTCCGGGACTCCGTTTCGGGGGTGAACCTGGATGAGGAGTTGACCGAGATGATGAAAGTGCAGCACGCCTACGAGGCGGCCTCCAAAGTCATATCGGTTGTGGACCAGATGATGCAGACTCTCCTGGATATGAGGTAGAGAAAAATGAGAGTAGGGACCGCTTCTCTTTACGCAGGAATCCAGCAGCGGCTGCAGCGGCTGACCGCTGACCTGAATAGTCTGAACGAAAAGGTCGCCACGGCCAAAAAGCTGAACCGGCCGTCCGACGACCCGATCGCCATGGTGGACGCCATGCAGTTCAAGACGGCGACTAGGCAGATGGACCAGTACGGCCGCAACCTGAAAACCGCCGTTTCCTGGTTCAACGCGAGCGAGTCCGCCCTTTCGCAAACCCTGGACCTGGTGGGAAGAGCCCGGGAAATCGCCGTCCTGATGAACAGCGACAGCCAGAACGCCGAAACCCGGGATGCGGCGGCGGTAGAAGTGGGTAACCTCCTGGACCAGGCGATTTCCCTGGGGAACACCCAGCTCTCCGGGCGGTATGTCTTTTCCGGCTTTGAGACCGGCACGGCCCCCTTTACCAAGGTCATGGTGGGGGGGGTTGAAACGGCGCAGTATAACGGCGACACGAACGACTTCCAGGTGCAGATCGGGAAGGACGAAAACCTGACCGCGGGAAAAAACGGCCAGACCGTGCTCATGGATTCGGCGCTCTTCAGCACACTGGGAAGCCTGAAAAAGGCCCTGGAAGACAATGACTGGGGGGGAATCAACACTCAACTGGGGAATTTGACCTCGGTGGAAAATCACCTCAACAACCAGATTGCCGATATCGGGGCCCGACAGAACCGGGCGGAGGTCAAGGAGAACATCCTTGGCCAGCTCCAGCTTGAATTGCAAGATCGGCTTTCCCAGGCGGAAGACGCCGACATCGCCGAGGTCATGATCCAGTTAAACGCGAAACAAGTGACCTATCAGGCGGCCCTGGCCGCCGCGGCCCGCGTTAACGAGATGTCGCTGCTCAATTATATGGATTAATCTTCTCCTTCGATCCGTACATTTTTGCCAGGGAGGGTGAAAATGCTGATCCTGACTCGCAAAATCGGTGAATGCATCACCATCGGGGATGACATCAAAGTGCACGTAGTGGATATCCGGGGGAAGCAGGTCCGCCTGGGAATTGAAGCGCCCATCCATGCCCCCATCTACCGGCAGGAAGTGTACCAGAGAATTTTAGAGGAAAACCGCTCGGCCGCGCGGGTGAATCCGGCCGATTTCGATCAGATGATCAATGGAAAGGAGTGAGACCCCAGCTTGAAAATCCCCACTCGCCGCTTTGGAACCGTCGAGATTGCCGAGGATCAGGTGATCTATGTCCCCGCGGGATTGATCGGTTTTCCCGGCCAGAAACGGTATGCCCTTCTGGAGCATAAAAAAGGGTCCCCCTTTGTCTGGTTCCAGGCGGTGGATGAAGAGGACCTGGCCTTCCTCCTCCTCGACCCCCTGCTCTGCAAACCCGACTATGAATTTCTGATCAGCCCCGAAGACCGCAAAGCCCTGGAGCTCCCCGATTCCTGCGAGGGGATGCAGACCCTGGTCATCGTGAACATCACGCCGGAAGGCCCGCTGGAGATCACCGCCAACCTCCTGGGGCCGGTGGTGATGAACGTGAAGAAGAAACTCGCCCGGCAGGTGGTCCTGTACCAGTCTCCCTACTCGACCCGGTTTCCCATTCCCACGGTTAAAAAATGACTCGCAAGTTTCGAAAGCAGAATTAAGAAAGACAGCAAATTCCAAGCACCAAATCCCAAATCCCAAACAAATTCCAATATCCAATTACCGAAACAATAAAGATTAGGGTTGTTTCGAATTTGGAAATCGAGAATTGGGTTTTATTTGGAATTTGGAGCTTGGGATTTGGTGCTTGTGCTTCTCTGGACGGACCCTGCCCCAGGGTCCTGGATCCAAGAGAAGATGTTTAGGGAGAAAACAAGACAGAGCAGAAAAGAGATGGCGAAGGGAAGAGACAGGAGTTAGCGGTTCATGTCGAAGAGAAACTCCTTGAGCATTTTTTCGGCCACGGCGTCGCTGTTCACCTGGTACTGACCGGACTCGACCTGTTTCTTAAGGGCTTCCACCTTCTCGGCGCGCACATCTGGCGTGGCCGCCAGGGCGTCGGCGATTTTTTTCATTTCTTTGGACTGAGAGGAAAGGTCCACCTTATCTTCCGTGGGAACTTGATTCTGAGCCGCCGGGGCGGCGGAATTCCGCTCCGCGGGTCCAACCTTTCCGTTCTGCTGGAGGTATTGAATCAGATTCGCGTCCTGATGGATATCGGGAATTTTCATGGATGGTCCTCCATTTTTCATCCTAAATTATTATACACGATGGACTGGGTAATTTCAAAAAGTTTTTTATTCAGACTCTCCGCCTCTTCCGGTGACGCATTCCGGGTTCCTTCGGAGGATTTTCCTTCGGGAACTATGAAAACCAGGCCCTGGCCTTCTTTCTTCTCCACGCTTACCGGCTGGCCGTATTCCCGGCTCAGACGCGACAGAACCTCCCGATGGGTATCCGCCAGCTCCGACCCGTCGGTGAACTGCCGGATGAGCTGTTGGGTGATTTTCTGGGCCGTGAGCCGTTTCTTGCTCTCCTGGGAGAGGATGACTTCATCCTTGGGTCCCGGATTTTTCGGAGCCTTCACACGGGCCAGACGGGATTTCTCCGCCAGTTGCTGGTCATAGGCTCGTAGAGTGCTCTGGACCTGGTAATTCATGATAATCATACACAATCTCTCTGTCTATCGTTTCGTCAAAAGGGGAGAAAACTTTAGGGATTTTTGCAAAAATTTCCTATCGCCAGGGAAAAAATTGCCGGTAACCTTGTGCTGGACGGGCAAATGATGGAAAAGAAAGGATTTTTTAAGTATGATTATTTATTAAAATGGCATAGATATTGCAAAGTTTCAGTATCTCTAGGCGAAATAACCTATGGAAAATATTCACTTTCCCCGGCTGCTGACCTTTAACTGCCACGAGACCTGGGTCCATCGGCTGGAGTATCTTGGCTATCCGATCGACATCCTCGATGGATTGCCGGATTCCTATTTTTCCGGGGAGAAAGGCAAAGAAATTGAGGAGGGCCTTTCCCTGGGGAGGGGTGACTATTTTCCCCGATTTAGCACGGACTTCTTTTCCTATCTGTCCTTAGGGGAGATCGACCCGGCCGTGGCCGCCTTGGACAAGATGATGAAGCTTTTAGGCCTTCCCCGCGAGCTGGAGATTGGCAGTCTCGAGGACCTGATGAATCTGGTCATAGAGGTGAGCCATCAACTGCGGGGAATAGGCGATTACCCTTCGGCCTCCCTGCTCTTGAAAGGACTGGCCGAGTTTGGTTCGACCTTGAAGCCTGATGGCCGATGGGGACCGTGTCCTTCCGGGCCCGAATTCGAAGTCGGCAAATTTTTCAACTTTAATCCCCCCAAGAAGAAAGAATTTCCTCATCCGGTTTTCCACCTATAAAGTAACCATTCGAATTCACAACCTTTTCTGCAGAATTCCTCCCCGGCATATATTTTGCTAAAAGGTAAAGTGAAAGTTAAAGTTGAAGAAAAAGAAGCCGATAAGAATAGACAAAGGCTCTCATTCAATCCACTAACCCGGCATAGCCGGAACCAAACAGGATGTTGTAGGGGCGGCCCTATGTGGCCGCCCGCAGGATGGGCAACCACGCAGGGTTGCCCCTACAATTTGTGACCATTTTGGCGTCAATTTAGCCGGTAAGCGCCTACGCTTTTTCCGCGACTACGCGCGGAAAAAATGGCCCTGCAGCCAGCATCCGTAGGGGCGGTTCGCGAACCGCCCTTACACCGGTCTCGCAAAGTGAATATTTCCTTCTTACCAACATGTTGGTATTAGTTGGGCGCTAAGCGCCTAAAAGGTGAAAGACCATGGAGGAAAAGAATCAGCTTTTTACTATCCTGCAGGTCAGTGAGAAGCTGAGGGTTCCCCCGCACACGTTGCGCTTCTGGGAAAAGGAACTCAACGGGTTGCTGGTCCCGCTCCGCACCCATGGCGGGCAGAGACGCTACACCCCGCAGAACCTGGTCGTTCTGGAAGAGGTCAAGAGATGCCGGGAGAACGGATTGAGCCTGCCCGAGATCATCGCCAGGATCAACCGGTGCGGGGAGGGCGAGTCTCTCCCCTCCCAGAAGATCAGCCTTCTGGCCAGCCGGGTGGCGGAGGCGGTGAAGACGGAAGTATATAATTTCTTCAGAATAGAAAAGGAAAATGGATGAAACCACAGGTGCTGGTGACCGGAGGAGCGGGTTATCTGGGATCGATTCTGTGCGAACATCTGCTGAAGGCCGGCTACCGGGTTACGGCGATCGACAAATTGATTTACGGGCAGCACAGCCTTTTTCATCTCTGCGCTCATCCTTCTTTTGATTTTGTCTTCGGGGATGTGCGGGAAGAGAGGACCATGGAGCCGCTGATCCGGAAAGCGGACGTGCTGATCCCGCTGGCCGCAGTGGTGGGCGCCCCGGCCTGCGACCGGGACCCCTGGCTGGCCCGGTCGGTGAACCTAGAAGCCATCGGGATGCTGAACCGACTGCGCAGCCCCAATCAATTGGTCATCTACCCCACCACCAACAGCGGCTATGGGACCCAGTCCAGCGAAGTCTTCTGTACCGAGGACACGCCCCTGGAGCCGATCTCCCTCTACGGCCAGACCAAGGTTCAGGCCGAAAACCTCCTGCTGGAGACGCCGAACGTGATCAGCCTGCGCCTGGCCACGGTCTTCGGCATGTCCCCAAGGATGCGGCTGGACCTCCTGGTGAATCACTTCGTCTACGCCGCGGTCACGGACGGATACCTGGTGATCTTCGAGAAGGATTTCAAGCGCAATTACGTCCACATCCGGGACGTGGCCGACTGCTTCCTCCACTGTATCGAGCACAGCTCCGGCATGGCGGGAAAGCCCTACAACGTGGGGTTGGATGCGGCCAACCTTTCCAAGGCCGAACTGGCCACGAAGGTGAAAGAGTATGTGCCCTGCTTCTATGTTCATTTTTCGGAAGTGGGAAGCGATCCGGACAAACGGAATTACATCGTCTCCAACCGGAGACTGCGGGAGGCTGGTTTTGAGGCCCGGCGCTCCCTGGATGAGGGAATTCAAGAGTTGCTGAAGGGCTACCGGATGTTCGGGCGGAGTCCTTTTAAAAACGTCTAAAAAGAATAATGGGACACGGATGAACGCGGATCAACACGGATGAAAAACCTTTCCCACATCACTGCCGCCATTCTGGCCGGAGGGCTGGGCAGCCGCCTCCGGCCGGTGGTCGCGGACCGGCCCAAGGTCCTGGCCGAGGTGGGGGCCCGTCCCTTCATCTTCTATTTGTTGGATCAGCTGGCGGCGGTGAGAGTCCGGCAGGTCGTCCTGTGCACGGGTTACCTGGCTCATCAGATAAGGGATACCTTGGGCGAAACCTACGGGCCCATGAACCTTTTGTATTCCCAGGAACCTTCTCCCCTGGGAACCGGGGGCGCGCTTTGCTTTGCTCTACCACTGTTGGAATCGGAAACCGTCCTGGTTTTGAACGGCGACTCCTTCTGCGAGGCCAACCTGCGGGCCTTCTGCCTGGTCCATCGCCTGCGGGGGGCCCAAGCCTCGCTGCTCCTGGCAGAGGTGACGGACACGGGCCGGTTCGGCTGGGTCGAATTGGATGGGCAAGGGCGCATCACCGGTTTCCTGGAAAAGGGAAAAGCCACCGGTGGCGGCTGGGTGAACGGGGGAATCTATCTTCTCAACCGTTCCCTCCTGGAGACCATTCCCCCGAATCAGAAAGTCTCCCTGGAGGAAGATCTCTTCCCGGCCTGGATCGGGCGGGGTCTCTACGGTTTCCGCAGCCAGGGGCGATTCATCGACATTGGAATCCCCGAAAGCCTGGCCCGGGCGGAGACATTTTTCCATCTGGAGAATCGGGTATGATCATCAACAGAACTCCTTATCGCATCTCCTTTTTCGGCGGCGGAACGGACTTTCCGGCCTGGTTTCGCAAGCACGGAGGGGCCGTCCTGGCGGCGACCATCGACAAATACTGTTACCTGACGTGCCGCTACCTCCCTCCCTTCTTCGAACACCGGATCCGCCTGGTCTACTCCCGGATCGAAAGCTGCCAAAGCCTCGATGACATCGCCCATCCATCGGTCCGCGAGGTCCTTCGCTACCTGAAGATCGACCGGGGGGTGGAGATCCATCACGACGGGGACCTGCCCGCCCGGAGCGGGATGGGGACCAGTTCTTCCTTCACCGTGGGCCTTCTCCACGCCCTCTATGCCCTGAAAGGGTTCATGCCCAGCAAGCACCAGCTGGCGGAGGAGAGCATCCACATCGAGCAGGAGGTCTTAAAGGAGACCGTGGGGTCCCAGGACCAGGTCTCGGCCGCTTACGGGGGGTTCAATCACATCAGCTTCCTGCCCAACGGAACCTTTTCAGTCCGGCCCATCACCCTTACCCAGGAAAGGCTGAAAGAGCTGAACTCCCACCTCATGCTCTTCTACACCGGCATCAAGCGGACTTCGTCGAACATCGCCGAGAGTTACGTGAACGACATGGAGGCGCGCCGGAGACAGCTCCGGATCATGAAAGACCTCATCGAAGAAAGCATATCCATCCTGAACAACGGGGACGATCTGTCCGGCTTCGGCGAGCTTCTCCATGAAGCCTGGCAGGCCAAACGGAGCCTCAGCGCGGCGGTCTCCAATTCCTTCGTGGACGAGATCTACGAGTCGGCCATCTCCGCCGGGGCCATCGGCGGAAAACTGACCGGCGCCGGAGGGGGAGGGTTCATGCTCCTCTTCGCTCCCCCTTCCCGGCAGAAAGAAATCCGGGAGAAGCTCAACACCCTTATCCATGTGCCTTTCAAGATCGAATTCTCGGGGAGTCAGATCATCTTCTTCGATTCGGAAGAGGATTACTCGCGGGAGGAAGAAGACCGAGCGGCACGCTCGATCCAGTCCTTTCAAGAAATGTCTCCCATGCAGGTGATTTGAGAAGGACCCCATGAAGATAGCCCCGGAAATCCAGATTCGGCTGTTTCGTGAAATGCTCCGGATTCGCAAGGTGGAGCTACAGATCGAATCCCTCTACCACCTGAATGAAATGAAGACTCCCGTTCACCTATGCATTGGGCAAGAGGCGGTTGCCGTGGGGGTGTGCGCCCATCTAAATGCGGATGATTACATCTCCAGTAGCCATCGAGGTCATGGTCACTATTTGGCCAAAGGGGGAGACCTAAAAAGGTTGGTCGCCGAACTGTACTGTCGGGAGACGGGTTGTTCCAAAGGACGGGGAGGTTCCATGCACCTCGTGGACCGCTCCGTGGGTCATATGGGCAGTTCCTCCATTGTTGGGGGAGGAATTCCGATCGGAACGGGGCTGGGCCTTTCCATCCAGATGCAGAAGCAGAACCGGGTGAGCGTGGTCTTTTTCAGCGACGGGGCGGCGGATGAAGGGGTGCTCTACGAGAGCGTGAATTTCGCCGTCCTCAAGCGTTTACCCGTGGTCTACGTTTACGAGAACAACCAGTTTTCGGTCTGCTCTCCCATTTCAACCCGCCAGGCTGGGGAGAATATCTTCCACTCCATCTCGCCCCACCTCATGTTCACCCGGAAAGTTGATGGCAATTCCGTCTTGGAGGTCTACGATTCCGCGGGACTAGCCGTCGACCGGGCCCGGAGCGGGTTCGGGCCCTCTTTCATCGAGGGACAGACCTACCGGATGCGGGGACACGTGGGGGTTGGTTCGGACACCCACCTCGGATATCGGAATGCCGAAGAAATTGCTTATTGGGAAGCCCGATGCCCCCTGGCTTTTTTCCGCCGTCACCTTCTGTCGGAGTCGTGGGTGACCGAGGAAACCCTGGCTGAAATGGAGAAGACGATCATCGCGGAAATCGAGGAGGCTTTCCAGTTTGCCCAGGAAAGTCCTTTGCCGCGCAAAGAAGATTTGCTCCGCTACCTTTATAGAGAGTGAAAAATTATGCCCTGGTCGAAGATCAAACCGGAGTTGAATGAACCCGATTTCCTGAGGGAATCCAAAGAATGCCAACGAGTCCTCTCCTACCCGGAGGCGGTTCGGGAAGCCTTGGATCAAGCCCTGGGCTTGGACCCCCGGCTTTTTGTCATGGGGCAGGGGGTCGACGACCCGGCAGGGATGTTCGGCACTACGCTCGACCTCCACAAAAAGTATGGGTCGGAGCGGGTCTTTGATACTCCTTTGGCCGAAACCGCCCTGATGGGGGTTGCCACAGGGGCAGCCATCGGAGGGATGCGTCCCGTCTATTTCCATAACCGCCCGGACTTTTTGTTCCTGGCCATGGACCAACTGGTGAACCATGCCTCAAAGTGGTTCTACATGTTCGGTGGTGAGGTGAATGTGCCCTTGGTGGTCTGGGCTTGCATTGGGCGGGGATGGGGCTCGGGGGCCCAGCATTCCCAGGCGCTCCAGGGTTTATTCATGCATGTTCCCGGGCTCAAGTTAATTATGCCGAGCACCTGTTACGATGCCAAAGGACTGATCCTGTCCGCCATTGCCGACCCGAACCCCGTTCTCATCCTGGAGCACAGGTACAACTTTGGCCATAAAGGTTTGGTTCCTCCCCACCTCTATCAAGTTCCTATCGGGAAAGGAGTAGTCCGCAAAAAAGGAGAGGATATTACTCTGGCGGCGATTTCCTACATGGTCACGGAAGCCTATAGAGCCGCTGAGGAGCTGGCCCAGGAGGGCATCGATGCCGAAGTGATCGATTTGCGCACTCTCTGCCCCCTCGACGAGGAGATCATCCTCTCCTCAGTGGCCAAGACTGGATGCTTGGTGGTGGCGGATTGCGGATGGAAGACAGGAGGGGTAACGGCGGAGATCGCAGCTTTGGTCGCTGAAAAGGGGCTCGAACTTTTAAAGGCACCCATTCGGCGGGTCGCTTACCCGGATGTCCCCACCCCGGCAGGATATACGCTGGAGGAGGCATTTTATCCCGGCAAACAGGAAATCATCACCGCCGTTAAGGAGTTGGTGGAAAAGAAAAGGCAGGGTCATGGAGAAAGAAGCGAAAATTTACGTGGCCGGCGGCCAGTCGCTCATCGGAGCAGCCATCCTGCGTGAATTGGAAGGCCAGGGTTATGGCCACCTCCTGGGGAAATATACGGAGGGGCTCAACCTGACCGATCCTTCCCAGGTAGATGCCTATTTTGCGACTACGAAGCCCGAATATGTATTCCTCGCGGCGGGAAAATCGGGGGGGATCGAGGCCAACCGGAAATACCCGGCCGAGCTCATGCGGGATAACCTGCTAACCGAGTGCCACATCCTTCACAGCGCTTTCCAACACGGGGTCAAAAAGCTCCTCTACCTGGCCAGTTCCTGCAGCTATCCCAAGCACTGTCCCCAGCCCATGAAGGAGGAGTACCTCCTCACCGGTCTTCTGGAACCCACCAATGAGGCCTATGCTTTGGCCAAGATCGCGGGGATCAAACTGTGCCAGGCCTACCGCCGACAGTACGGGGCCCCATTCCTCTGCGGGATTCCGGGAAACGCTTTCGGGCCAGGGGATGATTTCAGCGGAGAGGATTCCCACGTGATCCCCGGACTGATCCGCCGGATGCACGAAGCGAAACAAAAAGGAGATCCTTCCTTTCTCATCTGGGGGACGGGGGCACCTCGGCGGGAGTTCATCTATGCCCGGGACCTGGCCGAAGCCTGCCTCCTGGTGATGAATAAATATGAAGAAGCCGAGCCGATCAACCTGGGCAGGGGCTCCGACATTTCCATCGCCGAGTTGGCCGGGCTGCTCAAAGAAATCATCGGTTTCATGGGAGAGATCTCCTTCGATCCGAGCAGGCCCGACGGAATGCCGGTGAAACTGCTGGATTCGCGCAAACTCCAGGCCCTGAACTGGAAGCCCCGGACCTCCTTCCGGAAAGCCCTGGAGGAGACCTACCAGTGGTTCCTCCAGTCGGAAGAAAAACAGGATCGAGGAACGAGGACCGGGATAGAACTACTGACCGCAGACCGTCGACCGCAGACCGCGGAGGGCCGACCGCGGACCGCAGACCGCCGACCGTAGACGGCAGCATTTCGACTGTCGGCTGTCGACGGTCGGTTATTTGCTGAACGCCCAACACTGCATTTGGAGTAAAAATGCTAGGAACAGCTCAGAAAATGGTCGTCCCCTTCGGAACCATCTCCATTCCCGAAACATCCCGGGAAAGAATTGGAGAGATCCTGCAAACCAAGCGGGTCTCCAGCGGAAAGTATGTACGGATGTTTGAGGAAAAATTCGCCGAGCTGCTGGGAGTGAAGGAGGCGGTGGCCCTGAGCAGCGGGACGGACGCGGATATCCTGGCCCTGGCCGTTCTTCACGACTACGGGGCTAAGCGGGGGGATGAAGTCATCCTTCCGGCCCTGTCCTTCGTGGCTACGGGAAACGCGGTCCTTCACGCCGGGTTCAAGCCCGTCTTCGTGGACATCGACCGGAGGACCCTCAACATCGATGTGAGCCGGATTGAAGGGGCCGTCACGGAGAGAACCCGGGCCATTATGCCCGTGCACCTGATGGGAAAGCCGGCGGACATGGACCCGATCCTGGCCATTGCCCGGAAGCACGGATTGCCTGTGATCGAAGACGCGGCCGAGGCTCACGGAGCCGAATACAAAGGCAAGCCCGTGGGGGCCCTGGCGGATATGGCCGCTTTCAGCCTCTATGTGGCCCACATCATTTCCACGGTGGAAGGCGGGATCGTCACCACCGACCGGGAGGATTTTGCCGAAGTTCTCCGCTCTCTGCGGTCTCACGGCCGGGCCTGCAAATGCCGGCAGTGCGTCCTGAACAGCACCCAGGCCCACTGCCCCAAGAGGTTCAATGGGGGGAACGGAGAAGACATCCGGTTTGTCTTTGAACGGATCGGGTATTCCACCAAGATGAACGAGCTCGAGGCGGCCATCGGCCTGAGCAACATGGAGATCTACCGGGAGATTCTGGACAAGCGTCGGCAGAACCTGCTCTATGTTCTGGAGCGTTTCGCCCGGTTTCATCCCTATCTGGCCACCATTCAGGAAGAACCCCACGAGAAAATCGGGCCCCATGCCATCCCCATCGTGATCCAGGAGGAGGCCTCCTTCAGCCGGGCCGACCTGACCCACTACCTGGAAACGAACGGGATCGAGACCCGGACCCTCTTCGCTTCCATGCCCACCCAGTGTGCGGGGTTTGCCTACCTGGGCTACCGGGAGGGACAATTCCCCAACGCCGAATACCTGGGGAAAAAAGGCATCCACATCGGGGTCCATCAGGACCTGGGACTTGAAGAGATGGATTTTGTTTTGCAGACCCTGGAGAGATTTCTAACCGCCTATCAAGGGTAGGAAGATCGAGATCCGATGAAACAGACCGATATCCTTTTGGTAAAACCTGGAAATCAGAAGGGAGTCTACGGCGAGCTAAGTTCTTTTAACCTCACGGCCTTCGAGCCGCCTTTCTGGGGCGCACTCCTGGCGGCCTATATGAGGGATTCCGGATATTCGGTAGAGATATTGGATGCGGAGATAGAAAATTGGTCCTATGAAGAAACCGCCCAAAAGATTCAGGAGGTCAAGCCTCTTTTGGCTGCGGTCATCGTTTCCGGACAAAATCCCTCTGCATCGACTATGAATATGACTGGTGCCGGAAAGATTCTTCACCACCTCAAAGAAAGGGCCCCAGACATAAACACTCTTTTAGCTGGACTTCATCCTTCGGCCCTCCCCGAGCGCACGTTACGCGAGGAGGAGGCCGATTTTCTTTGCCAGGGAGAGGGTTTCTACACATTGCCTCAACTCGTAGAGGCTCTAAAGGCTGAAAGGGAAGATTTTCCCATCACCGGCCTCTGGTACAAACGAGAAGGTCGGATCATCTCCAACCCTCGGCCCCCCTTGATGGAAGATCTGGACCGCCTTCCGATGCCCGCCTGGGATCTCCTACCCTTGGCCAAATATCGGGCTCACAACTGGCACTGTTTTGACCATATTCACGCCCGGCAACCGTACGCCGTGATCTATACGAGTCTGGGGTGTCCTTTTCGGTGCAGTTTTTGCTGCATCAACTCCCTATTCGGAAAGACCGGAATCCGGTATCGAAGCCCGGAGCGAGTAGTGGAAGAAATTGATTATCTGGTGAAAAACCACAATCTGAGAAATATCAAAATCATCGATGAAATGTTCGTCTTGAAAGAGTCTCACGTGGTTCGCCTCTGCGACTTGATCATCGAGAGGGGATACGATTTGAATATCTGGGCCTATGCCCGGGTCAACACAGTGAATGAAAGGATGCTGCGCAAGATGAAACAGGCGGGCATCCGTTGGCTGGCTTATGGTTTCGAGTCGGGCAGCAAGAAAGTCCTCCAGGCCGTGACCAAGGGGTATGACCTGGACACCGTGGGGCGAGTCGTCCAGATGACCCGGGACGCCGGGATTTATATCTGTGGCAACTATATTTTCGGCCTTCCCGACGACGACTCTTCGTCCATGCAGGCGACCCTGGACCTGGCCTTGGAAATCAATGCCGAATGGGCCAATTTTTACGCGGCCATGGCTTATCCTGGGTCGCAGCTGTACAGCCTGGCTATCCAAGAAGGTTGGCCCCTTGCCCAAACCTGGCAGGACTATTCCCCTTATGCCTATGAAACCCTGCCTTTGCCCACGAAATATCTTAGCGGCAATGACGTGCTTCGCTTTCGGGACCAGGCGTTCCGAGTTTACTTCAGCAGCCCGAAATATCTAGACATGGTGGAGCGGAAATTCGGTCCCGAGACCGCCCATCATATACGAGAAATGGCGTCCCATAATCTCTTGAGGAGGCATATATAGCCCCAATTAGCAAGGTGTCCCTATGAAGCGATGAAGAAAATTAAATTATTGACGCTGTGTGCAATGATTGGACGGACTCCGAAACTGCTAAGGAGTTCTTAAAGATGATTCGTGTGAGAAGAGAAAAGGGAGTGGTGATATGAAAGTCGTGATTCTCTGCGGTGGCCTTGGCACTCGACTGCGTGAAGAGACAGAATACCGTCCCAAGTCTCTCGTCAATATTGGAGGACGTCCGATCCTCTGGCACATCATGAAACTCTACGCCCTTCATGGCTTTAAGGACTTTGTGCTCTGTCTGGGTTATCGGGGTAACATGATCAAGGAATACTTCCTAAATTATGAAACGATGAACAATGACTTCACCATCTGCCTCGGGCGGCAGAATCACATCGATTTTAACGGTTCACACTGTGAACAGGATTTCCATGTGACCTTGTCAGATACTGGCCTGGAAACCATGACGGGAGGGAGACTGAAACGGGTACAAAGGTATATTGACAGCGAAACATTATTGGTGACCTACGGAGATGGAGTGACTGATCTGGATATCAGAAGATTGGTCGATTTCCACTACCAACATGGAAGGTTGGCGACCGTCACGTCAGTAAATCCAGTCTCTCGCTTCGGTATTCTGGATGTGAACCATGAGGGGAAGGTATTGAGTTTCATAGAAAAGCCACAGTTGGGCGGATGGGCTAGCGCCGGATTTTTTGTGTTAAACCGCAAAGTCTTCGATTACCTCAGCGGGGACGATTGCGTATTAGAACGGGAACCCCTGGAACGTCTCTCACGGGAGGGGCAATTGATGGCTTATCGGCATGACGGGTTCTTCTTTGCCATGGATACCTTCCGAGAGTACAAATATCTGAACGACCTGTGGGCCAGCGGGAGAGCGCCTTGGAAAGTATGGGAGTAAAGATGTCATTTTGGCAAGATCGACCGACCTTTGTCACGGGTGCAACGGGTTTACTTGGAGGTTGGTTGGTGCGTCGATTAATAGAAGGGAGAGCAGAGGTCGTTTGCCTTGTGCGGGACTGGGTGCCGCAATGTGAACTGGTGCGGTCCCGCCTCATAGAACAAGTCAAGGTCGTCAGAGGCGATATGTGTGATCGAGAACTCTTAGAACGGATCGCAGGGGAATACGAGATTCATACCGTCTTCCACCTGGCAGCCCAAACGATTGTGAGCATTGCTAACCGGAATCCGGTTTCTACCTTTGAAACCAATATCCAGGGAACATGGTCTCTGCTCGAAGCATGCCGCCGAAGCCCGACTGTCAAACAGATTGTGGTGGCCTCATCCGATAAGGCTTATGGAGATCAGGAGAGACTTCCCTATGATGAAGCGACTCCTCTGCAGGGCCAGCATCCCTATGATGTAAGTAAGTCATGCGCCGATCTGATTTCACATACCTATGCGGTGACCCATGGCTTGCCTGTGGCCATTACCCGTTGTGGCAATTTCTACGGCGGAGGTGATTTAAACTGGAATCGGATCGTTCCCGGCACCATTCGCTCCGTCATCCGAGGTCATCGGCCGATCATTCGCTCAGACGGGCATTACATTCGGGATTATTTGTACATTGAGGATGCTGCCGCTGCCTATATGCTTTTGGTTGAATGCCTAGCTACCAACCCTGACTTGGGCGGCGAGGCCTTCAACTTTTCGAATGAGTTACAGGTAACGGTAGTGGAGCTCGTGCAAAAGATTCTCAATCTGATGGGATCTCCTTTGGAACCAGATGTACGGAACGAGATCAGCAATGAGATCCGTCACCAATACCTGAATGCGGGTAAAGCCCGCCGGTTATTGGGATGGTCACCTCTGTTTACTTTGGAGGAAGGGCTAAAAAGAACCATTCAATGGTATCAAAGGCTGCTGGACCATGAAAAATAAGGCTGAGGGATTACGAACCAAAATCTTAGCTCTGGTAGAAGAGTACTTTCAGGTGGCTTTTCCCAGGAGCTATTTTCACCCTGGTGAGACCCCGGTGCTCGTCTCCGGTAGAGTGTTCGACGCAACCGAGTTACGGTACCTCGCAGAGGCTTCGCTTGATTTCTGGCTGACGACGGGACGTTTCGCTGCCCAATTTGAGCGCGATCTTGCCCGATTCATGGACCTTCGTCACGCTATCTTGGTGAATTCGGGTTCCTCTGCCAATCTGCTGGCACTCTCTTGCCTGACCTCGCCTAAGCTGGCCGAGAGGCGTCTGCGTCCCGGTGATGAGGTTATTACAGTTGCTACGGGTTTCCCAACAACGGTCAACCCCATCGTCCAGAATCAGCTTGTCCCAGTATTCCTAGATGTAACCATACCGACTTACAATGTAGACGTGAGACAACTTGAAGAGGCTTACTCCGAGCGGACGCGCGCCATCATCCTTGCCCACACCCTTGGCAATCCTTTTGATTTGGATGCTGTCACAGATTTTGCTCGGCACCATGATCTATGGTTTATAGAAGATTGCTGTGATGCTGTGGGGGCTATCTATCAGGGCCGGAAAGTCGGTACTTTTGGCGATCTTGCCTCGGTGAGCTTCTATCCGGCGCACCATATTACGATGGGTGAAGGTGGATGTGTTTTAACCAACAACGCCGTCCTTAAGACTCTCGTGGAGTCGTTTCGTGATTGGGGGCGCGATTGTTGGTGTGATCCAGGCAAAGAAAACACGTGTGGCAGGCGTTCGGACTGGCAACTAGGGGATCTACCTCATGGGTACGATCATAAGTACATTTACTCCCATATTGGCTATAATTTGAAGATGACCGATATGCAGGCAGCAATTGGTGTTGCCCAGCTGAAAAAACTTCCTGCCTTTATCGAAAGCAGGCGTCTCAACTTTAAAAGGCTATATGACGGATTAAAAGATCTGGAAGAATTCTTCATCTTGCCGGAGACTACGCCCGGGAGTGAAGCCAGTTGGTTCGGCTTCCCCATAGCAATTCGGCCTACCGCGCCTTTTAGTCGAAACGAGGTGGTTCGTTACTTGGAACAGCGGAAGATCGCAACACGGCTGCTATTTGCTGGCAATCTGGTGCGCCAACCCGCGTACCAGATGGTACCATATCGAGTAGTGGGCAGTCTGGCGAACTCCGATTTTGTGATGAACCAGGTATTTTGGCTCGGTGTGTATCCTGGCATCACGGATAACATGGCGAATTACATGGTTGAAGTCTTACATGAATGGGTCGTTGGAGCATGAAAAATCAAGTTGTCGCAGAAGATTTAGAGCGTATCGTTGCTTCTGATTTACCCTGGTCAGTGTTTGAAGGCAGAACCGTACTGATTACGGGGGCGAATGGCTTTCTCCCGGCATACATGCTGGAGACACTGCTTTACCTCAACGAGGCCAGCCACAAACACAGGGCGCAAAGGACAAAGGTCATAGGATTGGTCAGGAATCGGGCTAAAGCGATGTCGAGACTTTCATATTACCAAGATAGAGACGATCTACAGTTGATTGAGCAGGATGTATGTGAGCCAATTTCAATAAACGGAAAGATAGACTACATCATTCACGCTGCCAGTCAGGCTAGTCCAAGAGTCTATAGCGTAGATCCGGTGGGCACTCTGGCGGCGAATATTTTGGGTACAGGCAACCTGCTCAACTTGGCGATGACAAAAGAGACCGCAGGATTCTTGTTTTTCAGTACATCAGAGGTATACGGCACGGTTGATCCAACTCATATTCCGATCAAAGAGAACACTTATGGGTGGATTGATCCAACGGATGTGCGATCGTGCTATGCGGAAAGCAAGAGAATGGGCGAAACGATGTGCGTATCATGGTTTCATCAGTATGCAGTTCCTGCCAAGATTGTGAGGCCGTTTCATACCTTCGGGCCAGGTATGAAGCTGGATGATGGGAGGGTATTTGCGGATTTTGTCGCGGATATTCTTGCACACCGCGATATTCTCCTGAAAACTGATGGAAGTGCCAGTAGAGCCTTTTGTTATCTCGCGGATGCGACAATCGGGTTTTTTACGATTCTCCTAAAAGGTAAGACGGGGGAGGCCTACAACATCGGCAACGACAAAGGGGAGATGCGCATTCTTGAATTAGCGAGAATGCTGGCGGGTCTATTTTCAGAAAAAGGACTCAAGGGTACCAGGCAAGAATCAACCATTCAGCAAGCCTGCTTGAAAAGTACTATTTCCAGAAGCTGCCCCGACATTTCAAAAGCAAGGGAACTTGGCTGGCAACCCATTACTTCTGTAAGGGATGGGTTTACCAGAACAATCAGGAGCTTCGAATGAATCTTGTTCATATGAAATCTGCCTATCGATCTGGCGCAATCACCAAGCAACAGTATATTGATGAGATGAACAGGTTGCACGCCGTATTGTGCGATTACGCAGAATTCATAAAAGACACGGGCATTCGGCGCATCGAAATCAATGATGGACTTGTCATGATGACTTCACGGGCCATTGGCATCAAAATGGTATGCAATAGGAATGATAAGCGACTCGCTCCCATAGAGATCTTGAATTTTGGTGCTTACGAGCCAACAGAGTTGTCCTTGATGCTCCGATTGATCGATCCTGGAAGCATCATCTTCGACATTGGGGCAAGTGTTGGGTGGTATGCCATGAATGTGTCCAAGCTTATCGCTGATGCAGTTGTGCATGCGTTTGAGCCGATCCCTTCAACTTTCAATTACCTCAGGCAGAATGTTGATGCCAATCAGCTGACCAATATCCGGTTGTATAATTTTGGATTCTCTAATGTAGAAAAGAAACAGAAATTCTACCTGCCGTCAGGTGGGGCTGACAATGCTTCTGCGGCCAATCTCACTGAAAGATCGGACGTGCGAACAATCTGGTGTAACGTAAAGAAGTTGGATAATTTTATTCATAAAAGCGACTGTTGGGTTGACTTTATCAAATGTGACGTAGAAGGAGCAGAGTTATTTGTCTTCCAAGGAGGTATAGAGACAATTAGTCGATGCCAGCCCATGATTCTTACCGAAATGCTGCGGAAGTGGGCAGCAAAGTTCAATTACCATCCGAATGAGATTATACAACTCCTACGGGGGATGGATTACCGATGCTTCACCGGAAAAGGGGATGGCCTTGCAGAATTTCATCTGATGGATGAAAACACGGTGGAGACTAATTTTTTCTTTCTTCATGCTATTAGACATAGTAATAAGATTGAATTGCTGGCAAAAAAGACAAAATAAAATATTCAGGCCTATCGGTTTAATCAAGCAACAAGCGAATTCCATATGGGCCCAAACCTCACGCATGGTTCGCAAAGCCAAAGTATCCGCCCTTGGTTCTTGTCTTAGTATGGGTGATCTGCTGGTGGTGTCATAGGGGCGAGTAATGCGGATAGATAATTTCCGCCCTGACTGTTCGGGCCTGGAGATCTCCGCCGGCAGCGTCGGAATCTACAATTATCTCTGGCCCCGATGGAAATTACCTTTTTATTGATGCGTGAGGGGAAAGGATCTTAACTCATGAAGAAATTTTTGGTGGTGATGCCCAAATTCGTTAGCCGGCCAGAGCATTATTATTTATTCCCTTTAGGACTGACCTATGTTTCAGCAGCTCTGAAGAGTAAAGGCTACTCAGTCGAATGCCTCAATCTCAATCATTATGAAGTGCCACCGTCCGTACTCATTTCAAGAACGATCATCGATAAACAGATTGACGTCCTCTGCACGGGAGGATTATCGGCTCACTATGGCAGGGTAAAAGAAATCCTTGATATCGCGAGAAGAACCAAGCCATCGATCGTGACCGTCCTCGGGGGTGGCCTTTTGAGCAGTGAACCTGACCTCATGATGAACGCACTGGCTGCCAGCTTTGGAGTCATAGGAGAAGGCGAAGAAACCATTGTAGAGCTTGCTCAGGCTTTATCCACTTCCGAGGATCATGCACGTGTGAAGGGATTGATCTATCGAGATTCCAATGGGGTCCTGACGAAGACTCCTCCAAGGCCTCCCATCCAAGACATCGATACGATTCCTTACCCTGATTACGAAGGTTTCGAAATTGAGAAATACCTTGACATGAGGTTGCCCAATGATGAGCGAGATCAGAGTCCTTTTGACAACCCTCGTCAACTTTGTGTGGTTTCCAGCAGGTCTTGTCCCTATAGCTGTACCTTCTGCTATCACCCCATCGGGAAGAAGTATCGACAGCGGTCAATCGATAGTCTTGTTGCAGAGTTGGAACACTGGATAAAGAAATACCGGGTCAATATGTTCCTAATCATGGATGAGCTCTTTTCTATCGATCGGGAAAAAATTGTAGCGTTCTGCGCGAGGATCAAACCCCTGAACGTCAAATGGCAGATCCAGATGAGAGTGGACAGTCATATCGATAAAGACACGCTTGACATGATGAGGGAGGCCGGATGTTATTGCATCAGTTACGGGCTGGAATCTGGGAACGACAGAGTGCTGAAGAGCATGCGGAAACTAATCAACGTGGGGCAAATCGTCCAGGCCTTGGAGACCACCTATGACGCCAACATAGGGGTACAGGGCAATTTTCTCTTTGGAGATACCGCCGAAACCCTGGGGACCGCTGCCGAAACGTTTGAGCTATGGCTCAAACTTAGGAAACATAATATATGGATGGTTCCTGTCGAGGTCTATCCGGGGACTCAACTTTACCTTCAAGCTGTATCTACTGGCCTGATAAAAGATAAGCTCAAGTTCATCGAGAGGGGTTGTCCCTCTGTGAACTTAACTCAGATGAGTGAGAGAGATTATCTGCAAGTATTGTTTCTCATGCATCTTCTGCGCAATTCCTATCAGATCATCCCCGCCCAAGTATTGGATTGTAAGCAAGACGGGAGCCACCCTCTGCGAGGAACTCTATACGTCGTCACGGTGAAATGCCCTCATTGCCACCACACCGTAGAATACAGAAACATGTCACTGAACGGTTATCGCAAATTAGGGTGCAGAGAATGCAATCGGCGTTTGGATTTACCCCCGCTGGATCAATACTCCGTATGGCCGCCGAACTACAAGCTGGCCTCCGAGTATTCTTTTTCCGAGAGCCATGCCGAAGAGATCAGACAATTTTTAAATCCACGCAACAGGAGCTGGCTCGTTGCAGAAGGGGTGGCCCTTGAAGGATCTACCGCGAGGTTCAACATTATAAGATTCTTTGGAAAGCATTACCTCGTCCCTCAATCGCTCAGCCCCGATGACATAAGGGGTCATCGAGTGTCGATTTTTACAGTAGACATCAACAGCGGAGAAGTTCGCCAATGCTTGGATGTATAACTTCCTGCCGATCAGAGAAGAGGAGTTGAAATGACCCCAGAAATTAGCGTTATCATTCCGTCTTTGAGGCCTGAAAGCCTCGAAATCTGTCTCCGCCATATCATTACCTATTCAAAAGATGTGGATTACGAAATCGTTGTCGTTTCTCCTTTCAAGCCCCCGGGTCACGAAAGATTAAAGCACGTCCTTGAAAAAGAACCCATGGGCACCGCAAGGGCGACAAATCTGGGATATGACCATTCCAGAGGCAAGTATGTCCTGACCATAGCGGATGATATGCTCATCAATGCCGGTTGCCTTCAAAATTTGATCGCTTTCATGAAACCTCACGACGAAAAGCTATTCCTGGCAAGCCTGCGGGGGTATGACGCCTATGGCCTGAGGAATGATTGGGGATTTTATGGATATCTGCTGGCCTGTTGCCCGTGTATTAAGGCAGAACATATAGAACAGATCGGAGGCTGTTATTTTGATCCCCTCTTTAGAAGCGTTTATTGTGATCATGACTTATCACTACGGGTTTCGGGCGCCGGAGGCACGGTTGAGACATGCCCCGACGCTTGGTTTGAAACCATTTCGCAGAAAGATAAGATTTATAAGACGAGTTTGAATAGAGATACCACAAGAGATCATGATTTGTTCTTCAGTAGATGGGAGCCCATTTACGGAGGCCGTGTAAATTATGCAAGAAGTAACCAGGAACATATGGCGTACAGTAGATCGGTCATTACGCCGTTGCCATTCAAAGTGCCACCTGAAATCTCATGGAGGATACGGTGCTTAGTGGCATCCCATGGCTGGGAACAAATCAGAGATCTGATGCGAAACCATGACCCTTCTCTGTCCGTTAGTCAGACAGGCGTGATGGTATTAGCGAGGGAGATTATCCAGAAGTACAAGAGTATTCCTGGAGAGATCTTCAATGAATTGATGGAATGGGCCATCGATATTCAGAACGAGAAGGTATCATTAGACTTGGAGAAAATAAGGCCTACTCATGCCGATCCTCCTTCCGAAGTCAAAAATAATGGACAGGGGAATACCCCGCTCTTGAGTATTTGCATTCCTACGTTCAACAGGGCTGAATTCTTATTTCAATGCCTAACGTCTTTCATCCCTCAAATAAGCGAAAATTCTTTACAAACCATTGAAATGGTGATCATTGATAATGCTTCTACGGATGCCACCGAATCTCTTTTGTCGGTTTTCCTGAAAAAGTATAGGTATATTCGCTATTTCAGGAATGAAGAAAATATTGGTGCAGAGTTGAATGTTGTTGGGGCGGTGGGGAGAGCAAAAGGTAACTATGTGTGGATATTTGGAGATGATGATCTGATTCTTGATGGGGCCCTTAAGAAGGTACTAAATTATTTGATTGCCGATCGATTTGATCTTTTCTTGACCAATAAGGTGGTGAAAAACCGAGACTTAACAGAAACAATCCTCGAAAAGCAAAACTATACCTCCGGAGACATGACCTTTTTGAGCATCATGGATCTTTGTTGCATGTTCGGTTTTTACACCCAGCTCGGATTTCTCGCAGCAGTCATTTTTAGACGCCTCCCTTTTTCCGCGGTTGATCCGATGCCTTACATCAACCTTGGCTCTTGTTATCCCCAAAATGGCATTTTTCTTGAAGCATTTAGTGGCAGGCCTTGTCTGTATATCTCTGAGCCCCTTGTCTGCCAGAGACAATATAATCAGCGCGATGATCAAAAAAGCGGATGGCCCTATATCGCTACCGTGCCCCTGATAAGAATGTTTAAAATGCTGGCATCGAAAAACGCGATAAAGGTCTCTTCCATCGAACAGATAAAGGAAGATCCCCTTGATGGCAAACCTTGTACCCTCCCCGATATTCTGCTTGCAAGTTTTGAAAGCATCGTGAGGCGTGGCGAGATAATTCCTAAACAGGATTGGCTCGATACCCTGGATATTTTTTCATCTTTCAGGACGGTGGAGTACATAAATAGAATTGCCGATATCTATTTGGAATATATCGTCAAGCTTTTGTCCTCTGGAAAGGCAGAGGAGGCCCTCTTCCATAATCGTTATCTTGTCGCCAAATATCCAGCCTCGTCCTCAGTTAATCGAGTGCAGGGAGAAGGGCTTTACCACACCAAACAGTTCAGTGAAGCAGGTCGAGCATTCCAGCGGACAATAAACCTTGATCCCCGTCAAACACCAGCCTATATTCGGCTGGCAGCGATCCGGTGGAGAGAAGGGGCAAAAGATGAAGCAACGGGTCTACTAGAAAAGGCAATCTCCTTGGAACCGGAGAATCCCGATGCGATATCCCTTCTTAGCTCGATGCTGATCGAGAGTGGGGATGTGGAAGGCGGCATTCGGGAGTTAGAGAGGCTGGTGAAGTTGGTACCATTAAACGCGGGTGTGCACCGCAAGCTGGGACAGACCCTTTATCAGTCGGGCCAGGTACAGGCCGCAGAAATGGCTTTATTGAAGGCTTGTGAGCTGGATTCGAATTCGGACGAAGTTCATAATGACCTTGGGGTACTCTATTGGGAGCATGGGGATCTCCAGAAGGCGATCGAGCATATGCGCTCAGCGAGGCAGCTTAATCCGCAAAATCCGGATGTGGTGGTGAATTATGCGTTGATCCAGGAAGCAAGGGGGGAGACAGCCCAGGCCCTCGATCTCCTCGAACAGTACTCAACCACCCATAAGGATGAGGGGATGCAGAAAGAACTTCAGAAAATGCAACAAAGGGTGCGAGGGCAGAAAGATAAAACTGTCGCCCAAACGCTGAACCTTGGCTGAAACTCTCGGGGTAGAGGAAATTAAATGATAGAGACCGATGCGCCGCACGGGTTAACCCCTGATTCGTTTGCCGCCGGCAATTTTGCCACTGCGGCCACCTCCGGGAGCCCCCGCGATTGGAAGAGGTACGCAGCCCTTGGGCTCCTTGGCAAGATCCGGGAAGCCACCGAGGGCCTGCAGAGGTTCGACCATCCCGAGGCGCGTTTCTACCTGGCGGTTACGCACTGGATCAATGGCCAGGACGATATGGCCCTCCGTCTCCTGGAGGGAATTTCCACATCCCACGCCAGAAACCTTCTGGCCCTCATCCGCAAGCCCCAGATCCAGGTCCTGGCCCAGTTGCCCTATACCCGAAGAGCCCCCCATGATTTATTGACCGCCGCGGCGCAGGATAAGAAATTCAAGGTTCAGAATATCAGTTTCCATCCCCAAGACTTACCCAATGAGCCTTATGCCGACATTCATAAATTTTTCAGTCCCCAAAGGCCTCCGGACTTTTACATTTGCCAGATGGTGGAATGGCATCTCATCCCTCCGAATATCCAAAAACTACCTTGCCCCATCTTTGGAGCCACCGCTGACTATGATTTGCACATTCAAGCTGTTTATCCCTGGCTTCAATTGTTTGATGAACTCATTGTAACCGATCAGGCGGAGTGGGAGGATGTTTCCCGCCTGGTAACAGTTCCTGTTTCCGTATTCCCCAAATCTTTCGGTATTCCCGACAACCTTCCGGCCATCTCCTCTTCTCCAAGGGTTCTGGATGTCTTTCTGTCGGGAAGTTTGAATCACCCCTATTTTGCCGAGAAAGCGCTTCTTCTGAACCAACTCCTGGGAATGAAGGAAATTCGAGCCCGGTGCATCGATGGATTCATTTTGCCGGGCTATTATTATGCAGCCTTGGGGAATTCAAAAGTTACTTTTACCCATATCCGGCACCCGGGCAGCATGCCCACCCGAGGACTCGACGCTCTCAGCATGGGATGTGCTGTTTTAGTGCAGAAAGGTTCGGTATTGACTCTTTACGCGGGAGAAGAGGAAGGGGTATTGACCTATGATTCTGAGGCCCAGAACTTGGTTCCGGCAATTCGTCGAATATTGGATGACTGGCCCGAATTCGAGAAACGAGCCCGTCGGGGAGCCGAAATCATTCGCCGGGAATTCTCCCTGTCCCGGGTGGCTTCCCAGTACCTCCGTTTCTTGACTTACTTAGCCGCCAAGCCCAGGAACCAACGGGAGATAAAAACCTCGATCCAGCTCGACCAAAAAAGGATGGTTCTCTGGAAGGGGTGGGTTCCTGCTCCTCAGCCGGTATTTTCCAAGATCCGTAAAGAGAACCTGGACCGCTGGCAAACCCGGGTGAAGTCGGAAAAAAACCCGCGCCTCTTCATTGACATGACCCGGGAACTGGTTTTGGAATATGCCGCGGTAGCCGTCGGGATCCATACCGTTGCGGACAAGGGACAATTATTGGACCGGGCTTTCCAACTTTACCGCACGGGAATGGATGAATTCCCGGATTCCCTGGTCCTGAGGTTCAACCTGATTCGAACCGCGCTCCATTTCGGCCGTCCCAAGGATCAGGCAACAGCGCTGAAGTTAGCCGGAGAAACTCTGGATAAGCCGACAGAAATCTGGCAGGTCGATCCGCTGGATGATGTATTTCCCTGGGATTTCTTCAACACCTTTTTTAACTACCGGAGTTATTTCGATCGGGTCACCGACCATTTCACCCGGGGAACCGACGTCCGGGGGTCTCTCGTCCGTCTCCTCCTGGCCTCGCTGCATTACTACCTGGGTCGTTATTCGGAGAGCCTGGAAAATTTGAAAAAGGCCGCGGAGCTAGACCCGGAATTTCCTTTCTATAAGTTGAGCTATGCCCAGTATTTGGTGAAGCGCGGCTGGCCGGAGGATTACGGGGCAGCGGGTGATCTCTTAATCCCGCTGGCGGAAAAATCCATGCTCTTCGAAGAAGCTTTTCGCTTGTTGGAAAAACTTCAGTCCCAACAGCAATATATTTGTCCTCAGTTTGGGGACCTGGCCGGAAAGATGGATCAAGCTGAGCGTAGCATCCGATTGGTTGACCCGAGAAATTATTTCGCGTTCCTAAAGCCAAAGGGAAGAGCTTTCGAATTATCCTCCGCCAGTTCAAGAATGGAAGATTCACCCATACCCTCAGGAATAGAGTGTTTCCCGGATCATCAGAATAATTTCGTCCCAACCCCTTCAAAGGAATACCTGGTCTCAGCCTTAGTCCCGACTTACAACGCCGGAAGATTCATGCGCGGCCTGCTGAAAGACCTGGAAGCGCAAACCATCGCCGACCGGTTGGAGATTGTCATCGTCGATACGGGCTCCCCCACCAATGAAAAAGAGATTGTCGAGGAGTTTCAGAAGAAGTACGACAACATCGTCTACCTTCGCACGGAGCATCGAGAATCATCCCATTCAGCGATCAACCGCTGCATAAAGGCGGCTCGCGGGGAATATGTCACCCTTGCCTGTACCGATGACCGCCACAAGGAGGATGCCCTGGAACGCATGGTGGCGGTCCTGGAGTCCAGGCCGGATGTGGCGCTGGTTTACGGCAACAGCTACATCACCGTCTTCGAGAATGAGACCTTTGATAACTTCACCCCCGGCGGGACTTACCGCTGGGCGGATTTTGATTCCCAATTGTTGCTCCAGGGGTGTTTCGCCGGACCCCAGCCCATGTGGCGGAAAAGTCTGCATGATAAATATGGATACCTGGATGAAACCCTCGAGTCGGCGGGGGACTGGGAATTCTGGCTGCGCCTGGCCGAGAGAGAGACCTTCCTGCATATCGATGAGTTCCTGGGCATGTACCTGTACAGCCCTACCAGCAGCGAGCACAAAAACCCCGAGCGGTCCCGCAAGGAAGCGGAGGAAGTGAAAAAGCGCTACATCCATCGTAAGCCGCTTCTGGCGGGAAGGAAAAAGAGGGCGGAGCGACATCAACTGGCGGATTCGGGGACTATGGTCCTTGCCCTCCGGGGGACAGGGACCGATGAAGAGCTATCTTGCCTGGTGGAGCAGGTGCGGAATCAGCCTTCGGCCCAGGGGGAACCTTCGGTCAAAGTCGTCAGAGTCCATGGGGGGATCCCGGAGAACGGCCTGGGGGTTACGGTTTCTCCTCCCACCCCCACGGTTTTACAAGCCCTCCATCAGGGGGTGGACTGGGAGGCCCGGTATGTAGTGCTGCTTTCCGCCGATGTCACCCTCCCTCCTTCCCTACTGGATAGGTTAATAGCCATTGCCGAGTCTGACCCTTCGATTGCCGCTGTGGGCCCGGTCTCGAATGAAGCCCCGGCCCCTCAGGAGGTTAGCCAATTCCTGCCCGGGGAAGAAGGCGCGGAGGATTTGGCGGGGGGACTCGCTTCCCGGTACGGGAAAGATTGGAAAGAAGTCCCTTACCTGGGTAGCTTCTGCCTGCTCCTCAAGAGCGACGCCGTGCGCAAAGCCGGAGGAATCCGGGACAAGCTTTCTGCGCCCGTGGCGATGTGGCAATTGTTCGGCCGCCTCCGGTCCAGAGGTTTTAAGGTCGTCTGCGCCCCTGGGATATACGTACCCCACAGGGAATTGACTCCGGAAGAAGGGAAGAAGTTCATGGAACTCCAGGCTGCGGAAGAAGAGCTTCGGGAAGCGGAGCGGAAATTCGGGGAAGGGGCCTTGAAAGAAGCTGAAGAAGGCTTCCGCGGGGTTCTAAGGGATTTTCCCGACCACCCGGAAGCCTATAACGACTTGGCATGCCTTCTGTGGCAGACGGGGAGGCAGGAGGAAGCCTTAAAAAATCTCCTGAAAGTCATGGTAATGGTTCCCGACCACCGGGATATCATCTGGAACCTGGGGCAGTTCTTCAAAGAGATGGGCCGGGACCGGGAGGCTTTTCAGGTTTACCGGAACTACTCAGCCCTCCATCCGGAGGAGCGGGAAATGGTGGAGATTATGAATCAGTGGGCGGCGGCTGCGAGGGCAACGCCTCGGGTGCCAGAGTTTACCCAAGAATTACCCGGCAGGTCACGACCTGCCTGAAGAGGTCAAAACGGCAGCGGCGAGAGAGATGAACAGGTTGACATTCGATCATTGTCATGGCGAAAGGCAGAGGGGCAATTCATGAATAGCCCCTACAGGATTGCCGCATCGCCCCGACAAAACGAAATGGGGGAAGAAGGATGAAGAGCAAAAGAAATAAAGAAGGCCGGCCGGCTGGAAACTCGAGGGCAAAGCTATCCCTCTGCATGATCGTCAAGAATGAAGAGGAAGAGCTCCCGCTCTGTGTGAATTCCGTTAAACCGGTCCTGGATGAAATCATCATCGTAGATACCGGATCGGCCGACAAGACGAAGGAAGTTGCCCGGCAATTGGGAGCCAGGGTCTTCGACTTTCCCTGGGTCGATGATTTCAGCGCCGCCCGCAATCATTCCATCCTGAGGGCGACGGGAGATTACATCCTTTGGCTGGATGCGGATGACCGGGTCGATCCGCCGGAAGTGGAAAAACTGCGCCTTCTCAAGCAGAACTTCCCCTGGAAAAAGAACCAGGCCTATTACCTCACGGTAAACAGCCAATCCCCCGCGGACGGAGAAACTCATTTTTATCAGTTGCGGGTCTTCCCCAATGTGGCCGGGGCCAGGTTCGAGGGCCGGGTCCATGAGCAGGTCTTTTATCGATTAAAAGAACTGGGGATGGAATTCGGCCAGACCGATATTATGATCCGCCATACGGGCTACCACGACGAGGCGACCATCCGCCAGAAGTCAGAGAGGAACCTGAAGATCATCGAGAATGAATTGGGAGGGGACCCTCATAATCTCGTTCTCCATTACAACGCGGCCCGCACCCTGGGTGGGATCGGCCGGCTGGCCGAGGCCGTCGAGCATATGGAAAAGATCGTGGGCAATGAAACGATCCGGGAGAAGGAAAGACAGTTCTTCCTGGAGGCGTCGATCCTCACGGGGAAGTATTACGCTGATTTGGGCCGATACGACCGGGCCGGGGCTATCTTCCAAGACCTTGCCCGGCAGTTTCCGGAGAATGGTTTGGTCCATTTCGGGTTGGGCGAAAACCTTTATAAGTTAAAAGATTATGGGGGGGCCATCGAGGCACTGCAGCAATCTCTCCGTTTCCCGATAGAAATCAATATGTTTCCTGTTAATCTGGGAAAGCTTAAATATTATCAGCTCCATATCTTGGGCGAATGCTACAGGGAGACGGGACAAGAAGAATTAGCCCGGGAAATGCTGTCCAGCTCCTTGAATCTCCACCAGGACCATTACACCAGCCTGCAGACCCTCGGCCTCCTGGCCCTTCAAAAGGGGGAATTTACCCAGGCAGCGGACTATTTTGAACGGGCGATCAAGGGCGGGGGAAATCTTTCATCCAATTATGCCAACCTGGGACTGGCCCTACGAAAGCTAGGCCGATGGGCGGAAGCCGAAAAAGCCCTGCTTCGCTCTTTGGAAATGGAACCCCATAAGGTTGAAGCCATAATAAATCTCGGGCAACTCTATAAGGAAAATAAAAATAATGAGAAGGCTTTGGAATATTTTAAGAAAGCTCTTGCTTTGAACCCCCGGATGATGGATGTTCGGCTGGCGTTGAGCGATATCCATTTCCGCCTCCAGGAATTGGAAGAATTGGTAGGGCAATGTGATGTCTTGCTGGAGGAATTAAACCTTCCCCGTGATTTTATTTTGAATGATTTCAAAGACTTGAGCGAACTTTATGAGATGATCGGCGATGAACTTGGGAAACAAGGCCGCAAAGAACTTTCTTTGCTGGCCTTTCAGGTATCCTTCCTCATTTCCCCTTCCCAGGAAGTCCTGGAAAAGATGGTTCCCCTGGCAACTTCTGTAGGAATTCTGAAACGTTGCCTGGAAGAAGTGACTGAAGGCCTGCGGTTTCACGGGCATGATGTCGACCCCTTGGAGGGGGTGGGACCTCATCTTTCACCCGTTTAGATTCTCAAATCTTCATAAAAAATTAAAGTTTTTCCTCCCCCGGCCCGATAACTACATTGAGTGTTGACGTGCGGATTCCAAAAGAAGGGGGGGACACAACAGGGGCAGAAAAGCAGAGCTAACCGCGAAGGGTTCTGAAGAGGCCCCTACCCAAATCTCTTCACACTAAAAGGGCAAGGATGCCCAAATTAAAATTTCAAGGAGGAAAAACTGAATGGCTCTTCGAATCAACACCAATGTCGCAGCTCTTAACGCCCACCGGCAGTTAAGCCAAACCGACGAAAAATTGAGAGTGACCATGGAGCGACTGTCTTCCGGCTACCGGATCAACCGGTCCCAGGATGATGTCGCCGGCCTGTCGATTGCCAACAAGTTCAGGATGGAAGTCCGCGCCCTCCGGGCCGCCCAGCAGAACGTGGCCCAGGGCCAGTCTCTATTGCAGGTGGCTGAAGGGGGCACCGCCAAAATCGAAGAGATTGTTGAGCGGCTAAAGGAATTGGCTATCTCCGCATCCTCCAGTAACGTGGACACGGATGGCCACAGCCGGATCAACGCCGAGGCTCAGGCGCTGATGGCAGAGATCGACCAGATCGCCCAGGACACCAAGTACAGCGGGAACTCGCTGCTCAGCGGCGCCATCAACCTCACTTTTCAGGTGGGTTCCGGGAACGTGACCGCGGAGGACCGGATCAACGTTACCACCAGCTCGGGCCTCTTGTCCAGCAACCTGGGATTGAGCACCCTCAACCTGAGCTCCGTTGCCAGTGCCCAGTCTGCCCTGACCAGCCTTGATGCGGCCCTGGTCTCGGTGAACCTCGTCGTCGGTGAAATCGGAGCGGCCGGTAGCCGCCTCGAGTTTGCCGCCGGAAACCTGGCCATTTCCATCGAAAACCTGGATGCTTCCCATTCCACCATCCGGGATGCGGATATGGCCTATGAAATGACCAACCTGACCAAGAATCAGATCTTGCTCCAGGCGGGTACATCCATGCTTGCCCAGGCCAACCTCATGCCGCAGAGCATTCTGGCCTTATTGGGTCGGTAATAGGCCCAGTAGCGGGGGAGGGGGGAGGTTTTCAACCTCCCTCCCCTACTATCCTTAAAAGTAGAGGTAAAATGG
>Ga0315294_10000415_pt1 | contig 45996 bp, 46 predicted proteins | sample YL17G13_40_MG_FD_203626 | JGI IMG/M metagenome (GOLD analysis project Ga0315294, IMG submission 203626) | Sediment microbial communities from Yellowstone Lake, YNP, Wyoming, USA - YL17G13_40 | ecosystem: Environmental > Aquatic > Freshwater > Lake > Sediment | place: USA: Wyoming | collected... | reverse complement strand
TTTTCAACTTCCGGGTTCACGGCCGGTGCACAAGGAAGAAGAAGTTTTTGCGGGCGCTCTTTAAAAAACCAAAAATAGGACATTTCTAAATTGCTAGAAATAGGACATTTTTATCTTGCTAGTGCACTCATTGAAAAAGTAGTTGACAAGAAACCGAATTAATTTAGAATAGTATTACACCCGGCCTTATCGGATAGGCCGGTGTGCACTTACTGTGCGAGGAGGTATGAGATGATTACCGAGATAGGCATAGTCGCAGGTGATATCTGGCATTTTTTAGACCAATATGGAGAAGTTAGGTTTAGCGAATTAGTTAAAGGCATAGATAAGCCACATGATTTTGTTTTGATGAGTCTAGGCTGGCTTGCCCGCGAGGGCCATGTGATTCTCCAGCAGATAGAAGGTGACTATAAGGTAGCCTTAAGAAAGAATGTTTAATAAAAGCGGGATAGCGTTATTTGTGGTTTTGGGAACACTTGTGATAGCTGCTATCTTAGCCTATGTTCTCATGAGTATTATTTCCAACCAATCTCGATTTACCTATCATCAAACGAGCCGTATTCAAGCCTATTATGCTGCCCAAGCCGGGATGAATTATGCTTTGGAGAGATTAAGAACCAATGCATGGACAGCTGGCAGTAACTGTACTAATACCACCCCTTGTAGTCTTACTGATTCTCAATTTCCCCCCGCAATTCAGAATGTGAGAATTATTCTTAGGCCTGCTGGTTCAGCCGATTGCCTAACTCCTCCTGGTAACAGTACTTGCGTAGAGACCACGGCTAATTATACCTACACCCCACCCTAAAATCTTCTTCTCTGAAATTATTATAATCTAAGTAAGTGTATTATAAAATTATATGTCTTGATTTAAGACGAGGTTTCTCCTAATAAAGTAAATATAAGTAAGTTTATATAAAAAAACACTTGACAAAAGAAGAATTTCATGTTCTAATTAAGTCCATTATAATTGTGACTGAGAGGGGTAAATTTAGATGCCCAGACTTATAGATATTGATGAATTAGCTAATTATCTGAAATTGCAGAAGCAGACGATTTATAATTGGCTACACCAAGGCAAGATTTCCGGCATGAAGGTAGGCGGGGTCTGGAGGTTTGACCGTAGAGAAGTGGATAATTGGTTAAAAAGCAGAAGGCGTTCGATAAAGAATTAAAGTCAGGAGAAAGGCAATGAATGTATTAGGTATATATTTCGGACCAGAGATGATTAGTGTTGTCGAGACTAAGGGTAAGAAGCTAGTAAATAATATCCGGATTCCCCAGGAAGCCATTGCTGCCAGCGAATTAGAAGAAAAAGTGCCTGATGAGATAAAGATAGTCTCTCTGCTTAACGACGAAATCAGGAGAAACAATATTACCGCCAAAGAAGTAAACTTAGCCCTCTCAGGTAAAGATTTGATTATTCGGACTTTTGAGATGCCGGTTATACCCCACGAAGAGTTAGCCCGCACGATAAATTTTGAGGCTAGGAAATACATACCTTTTAAAGTGGAAGAGTTAATCTTAGGCCATCAGTTATGCTATGATAAAACTCTCCGGAAAAATCTTGTTTTATTGGTGGGGATAAAAAAAGAAACCTTGGATAAATATGTCTCTATCTTCAAGCAACTAGATTTAAAAATAATTTCCTTAGAATATGCTGCCTTTAGTGTTTTAAGATTATTAAAATTAGCGGGATTAAGATATAGCGGCATTGTAGGTATGATAGGTGCGGACCTTCTGGAGTTAGATGAGTTTAACTTTATGGTTTTAGAAAATGGTTTTCCCTTGTTTAGCCGGGATATAATTTTAAGAGGCGGGCCCGAAGGGTTCTTAAAGACCGAAGAGATAGACTCAGGGATGATTTTAGAGAAATTAAAAACCGAGATGCGTGTATCCCTGGATTATTACCACCGTAAATTCCCTGCCAAGAAGATCGGCGAAATGTTTTTGATTACCAATAGAGATTATCAGTCAGATTTAGAGCTCTTTGGTAGAGATATGGGTTTAGCTATCCGCTTTATTGATGTTGAAAAATGTATAGGTAAATCAATTGCCTTTTCTTTAAGTTTCCTTAAAGGGTATGGTTCTTCTTTATCAAAGATAATAAAGATAGTGCCACACATAGACTTAATATTAGCAAAAATAAAGCAAGCAAAAGAAGTAGTTACTGCTCCTCTAGAGGCAGAAGTTCCCATATTCAAGGGTCTACGTATAGAGCCTCCCATACTTATCTTAGGCCTATCATTATGTATTGCGGCCTTTTCGTTCGGTATTTATCAAAAACTGCCTTTACATAAAGAGATAAGTAACATCAGGGGTAGCCGACCGCAGGTTGCTAGTGTAAATCCAGAAGCAACTTATGAAGAATTAACCAGCATAGATTCCGAATATAAAAGAAAGTTAGATACTTTAGATAGACTTATCAAGAGGCAATTATATTTAACTTCGCCGCTTAGTGCTATCCCTCAGGCTATGCCCGAGGGGGTTTGGCTGACGAATTTTTCTTTTAATAAAAGAGAAGAAGATAAAGCAGAACTTGTTTTACAAGGTATGGTTTATTTAGCGGATAGCGATAGAGAGTTTGAAGCAGCAAATAAGTTCCTTTCAAATCTAAAAGAAAATGCCGAATTTAATAAATATTTTAAAGAGATAGATATTACCTCAATATACCGCGGACAGTTTGAAAAGTTGACTGTGACTAATTTTTCTATCTCTTGTAAGGCTTATTAAAGGACAGAATAAAATGGATTTAACCGAGCTTAACAAATATAAAAACAAGATTTTTAATATCGCAGTAATTATATTAGCGCTGATTTTTGCCAGTAATATTTATAAAAAACAAGCCAGGGATATAGAAGCATTAAAAGGGATGAGAGATGTGGAAATAAAGAAAAACAAAGCATTAGATAGCATTAGCCAATTAGAAAAAAAGATTAATGCCTACAAAAATCTCTTTACCAAAAAAGACGCAAGTTTAGTGATAAATACTACAGGTAATATAGCTAAGGAATTGGGTATTAGAATTGTTTCAATTAGGCCAGGGGCAGAGCAGAGATATCCGGATTATATTAAGTTACCTTTTGATCTAGTGGTTAGTAGTTTTAGTTACCACACTTTAGGGAAGTTTATCAGTAAGTTAGAAAGTTGTCAGTATGTTTATGTAATAGAGGTAGTTGACATAAAGTTCGAATCCCAGACAGGAGAACTAAGGGTTAATTTGAAACTAAATAATATTGTAACTACAAATTAATGATGAAAAGAGCCAAATTTATAGCCACAACTAGTTTTTTCACCCTGGTGTTTATTTCTAGTTTGTTTATAGGCAATATATTTGCTACTCAAGCGCAATGGGAAGAAATTAAAAAATTAGAAGACGCGGGAAAAACAGTGCCGCAAGAGGTGATTGTAAGACCTAAGGTAGAATATAAAGCCGAGGGGTTAAGGGATCCTTTTCAAGCGCCCATCATTGAGCAGGTTATTCAAGGTGAAAAAGTTCAAGTTCCTGATACAGGAACTCTGCCTCTGTCTTTGGCGGTGCAAGGTATAATCTGGGGTGGAAGATTTCCCCAGGCAATTATTAATAATAAAGTGGTAAAAGTAAAAGATACTATAGAAGGAGCGCTGATTGTCGCTATTGATAAGGATAGTATAACTGTACTTTTTCAAGGCAGACAATATAATTTAGCGCCACCTAGAGTAGAGAGCGGCTCTTATAAAAAACCCTAAGGAGGAAAAGATGAAAAAAAATTTTAAATTAAACGTATTTATTTTTATGCTTTCTCTAACTTTCTTTCTTCCTAAATTAAGCGCTGATTCACCAGCGCCATTACCTAATACAGAGCCCAATATATCTATGGATTTTCAAGATGCCAACTTAAAAGATGTATTGAAGGTATTCTCTATGCAGTCAGGCCTAAACTTTATTGCCTCAGAGGCACTGCAGGAGAGAAAAATCACTCTCTATTTGGATAATGTTCCTCTCAGTAAGACAATGGATGAGCTGTTTAGGGCAAATAATCTCTCTTACGAACTAAATGAAGAGGCAAATATCTTTGTGGTTAAAGACTGGGGTAAGCCTCAGATTGAAACTGTCACCAAGGTCTTCTATCTCAAGCACGCCACGGTCTCTTCCGCATCTTTAAAAGCGGAGATGTCTAAAAACATCACTACCGGAATAGGAGAATCAGGTATTACTCAGGCAGTAAAGAAGATTCTTTCTGGGTATGGTTCGCTAATTGAAGATTTCCGGACCAACAGTTTTATTATCACTGATATACCTAGCCGTATGACCAGGATTGCCGAAACCATTGCTGCTTTAGATGTGCCTGTAGCTCAGGTAATGCTTGAGGTGGAGATGTTGGATGTAAGTAAAAACACGATAGATACTGTAGGATTGAAATTTGGCCAGACACCTATTACTTTAAACTTTCTGATGCAGGGTGCCTCTGTGCCATCTGTGTTTCCTTGGGGATCATTGCTGGGAAACAAGGATAAAGGTATAACTACTGGTTTGTTTGGAGTAAATACAGGCGCCTCCACTTCTGCGGTTAGCACCTATCAACTGCTATTAGATTTCTTAAAGAAACAGTCAGACACAAAATATCTTGCCCGACCCAGAATTTTGACCCTGAATAATGAGACTGCAGAAATTAAAATCACCACGCAGGAGAGCATAGGAAAAACAACAACAGTCACCAGTGGTACCAGTCCTGTAACCACGGAGTCGATAGACAGAGTTGAAACTGGCGTGAGTTTAAGAGTAACCCCTCAGATTAATACTGAGACAGGTGAGATTACCATGTTCATTATGCCTGTGGTAAGGGATGCAACTACAAGTACATTATTTACTACTACTGTCAAAGACCCTGAAGAGCGCTCCACAAAGTCAATTGTGCGCATCAAGGACGGTGAGACCGTCATCATTGGAGGGTTAATCCGCAACGAATCTTCCCAGACCATTACCAAATTACCTATTTTAGGAGATATTCCCGTGTTAGGAGCTTTATTCAGACATAAAAGTAAAGATAGAGATAAAGAGCGCGAATTGTTAGTTTTTATCACGCCCCACATTGTCAAGGATGCAACCATAGAACTTGCCCAAGCAAAAAAAGTTACTTTACTCCAGCGGGAACAAAATACGGTTTCGGGTATTGACCGACAGGCAGTGATAAATACCACCCTGAATAGTTTTGAGAAGAAGAAAAGATAAGCGAGGACATAAGTTATGGAGCCATATATTAAAAAATGTAAGCGACATAACTTATAAGTCCGAACTTACCCCACCCCCAGATACATAGTAGTGTCTCTGCGTAGTAACTGGGTGTGGGGTTAATTCGCACAAATGATTTACTCTCCGCCTACGGCGGATCGTAAATCATGTACTCATTTAATATGCCTAAAGAAAGATACCTCAGATTAGGTGAGCTTCTGGTTAAAGAAGGGCTGATCAATGCTGAACAATTAGAAAAGGCAATCAGTGCGCAAAGGCAAGAAGGCGGCCGCCTGGGTGAGGTATTAGTTAAATTAGGCATGGTTAAAGAAGACCAGATAGTGGTGATCTTGGGTAAGCAGTTGGGCATGCCTTATTTCTCTTTGGGCACGGGAATGCTTAAGCCAGCAGTTGACCAAGGCCTGGAGGAGCTTATCCCTCAAGAATTTGCCTTTAAGAGTTCTGTCCTTCCTTTATCACGCACTTTAAAATCTTTAACTGTGGCGATGTCCGATCCTTTAGATCTCATTCTGATTGATAACTTAAGAAAACTGACTGGCTGCGAAATTAATCCCGTAATTGCCACAAAATCCGACATTATCAAAGCCGTTGAGGAGTTTTATGGTAAATCACTAATGCTTAGGGCGGCAGTAGAGGCCAGTTACGATCTTGCTTCCATTGGTCCAGTTACTTTTGAAGAGATGGCTTCTGACGAAGAGCTGAGCCTAGACAAATTGATTGCCCGGGCAGAAGAGGCGCCCGTAGTGAAATTAGTAGATTTGATTATCCGGCAGGCTATTGATGAGCGCGCTTCAGATATCCACATCGAGCCATTTAAGGAGAGGATATCCTTGAGATATCGTATTGATGGCAAACTCTATGAGATACCTCCGCCGGCAAAGCACTTGCACCTGCCGATTATATCCCGCATAAAGATATTAGCCAAGTTAGATATTGCCGAAAAGCGCCTTCCTCAGGATGGCGCATTCTTAGTGAGAATGAAAGATAGGGCTATAGATTTAAGAATTTCCACCATCCCCACCATCCATGGAGAAAAATTAGCCATAAGGATACTGGATAAAAGTCAGGCGCCCTTAGACCTTAATCAATTGGGTTTTGATCCTAAGCAACTCGAATATATACGCCAAGCGATAAATGCGCCTTATGGCCTAATGTTTTTAACCGGACCAACGGGAAGCGGAAAGACAACTACTCTTTATGCCATATTAAATGAAATAAAGGGCCCGACCAAAAATATTATTACCATTGAAGATCCGGTAGAATACAGATTAGAAGGGATTAATCAGGTTCAGGTAAAACCAGAAATAGGGCTTACCTTTGCCACTGCGCTACGCAGTTTCTTAAGACAAGACCCGGATGTAATGTTAGTGGGCGAGGTCAGGGATTTGGAGACTGCAGAGATTTGTATCCGCTCAGGCCTCACCGGACATTTAGTCTTAAGTACCCTGCATACCAATGATGCGCCTTCGGCAGTGACCCGGCTAATGGATATCGGTATTCAGCCATATCTCCTGGCTCCTTCCTTGCTATTAATAGTAGCCCAGCGTCTCCTGAGGAAATTGTGTCCTGAATGTAAAGAAGCTTATGAGCCGACAGCAGAACAGCTAAAGAACTTAAAATTACAGGCAGAATTAATCTACAGGGCAAGGGGTTGTAGAAAATGCAATCAATTAGGATATAGTGCAAGAATTTGCATTGCTGAAGTTATGACGCTTAATGTAGAGGTACAAGAGTTAATCAATCAGAGGGCTTCTTTTCAAAAGATAAGAGAAGCGGCCAGAGCAGGCGGTATGCAGACGCTTTATGAGTCAGCGATAAAGAAGGTTGAAGATGGCGTTACTTCGCTTGAAGAAGCGTTGTCCGTAACATTGGGAGCGGATTAAAAAAGATGCCCAGATTCTTTTATATCGCCAGAGATAGGGTAGGCCATAAACAAACCGGAATTGAGGAGGCTTCTACTCAGGAAGAAGCCCTTAGCCGGTTGCAGACCAGGGATTTGATTATCGTAAATATCTTTCCTGAATATAAAGAGACTACGGGTATTAGCCCCGATGTAGTCTCCAGGGCGAGGTTTAAGCCCAAACATTACCGGATTACCGGTGATGATTTGGTGCTTTTCTGCCGTCAGTTATCCACACTTTTAGGCGCAGGAGTTACTATTCTTAAGAGTTTAGAGATAATCGCGCTACAGATAGCCAGCCGCAGACTTTACAGCGTGATCAAAGATTTGCAGAAGAATATGGAGGCAGGTTTTAGTTTTCACGAAGCCTTGGCAAGACACCCCAACGTATTTTCAGACTTGTGGACTAATTTAGTAGAGAGTGGCGAGGCAAGTGGAAATTTAGCCATTGTCCTTGGCCGTCTTGCAAGTTATTTGGAGAGAAATGCAGCATTTAGAAGAAAGGTTATCTCAGCGCTTATCTATCCGGCTATACTTATGGCTGCGGGCTTAGGCGCGCTTTTATTTTTAACCATTAAGATTATTCCTACCTTTGCCGAATTATTCAAAGGATTTAATGTTACTTTCCCCCCTTTGACCAGAATACTTATTGCTACTAGCCTCTTTATTAAAAAATTTATATTTATTATGGTAATCGTATTTATTATAGCCTGTTGGATGTTGCGTAAGTATATACGCACAAGAGCAGGCAGGAAAATATACGAGAAGTTTTTACTGAATTTACCGGTATTTGGCGAGTTTTTTCGGGTATTTATTATTGAACGCTTTACTTCTGAGATGGCTACATTACTAGAGAGTGGCGTTCCCATTTTGTATTCTTTGGAAATTACCGAACGCAGTGTGGCTAATTTAGTTCTAGCTGAGATTATTCATCGGATTAAAGAGGATGTGCGTCAAGGCAAGACTTTGAGTCATCCCTTGGAAAGAAGCGGTTTTTTTGAACCGATGGCAGTACAGATGGTTACTATCGGTGAAGAGATCGGCGAATTATCTAATATGTTTAAGCGGTTAAATGTATTTTATCAGGAATATGTAGATACATTTTTAATCCGATTCACCACTATGTTCGAGCCAATTATGCTGGTATTTATGGGGCTGGTTATTGGCATAATAGTTATTGGAATGTTTTTACCCATATTCCAAATCACTCAGATTCACTAATTAATAGAGGCCTCTCGTATGGCCCTGGGTAGTAAGGCTTAAAAATAATGTTTGACAAGCTCCTTTTATTGTAATAAAATTAGTTCGGTTAATAAAGAAGGGAGGTGGAGATAAATATCAAATAGCAAATATCAAATAGCAAATAGCAAATATCAAATAGCAAAAATAAAATTTAAAGAACAAAGAGTAGATTTTCTTAAGAAGGAGGGGGGAAGATGAAAAGAGGCTTTACCTTATTAGAGCTAATCATAGTGATTATTATCATCGGTGTTTTAGCCACTTTGGGTTTTACCCAGTATGTAAAGATGGTGGAAAAAAGCCGCACTGCTGAGGCAAAGATGATTTTAGGCCAGATCCGTTCCGCGCAGAGGGCGTATTTCACAGAAAAGAATACCTATACTAGTGCCATTGGTGATTTATTTGTGGAAGGTGTTCCACTTAACTGTACTATGGGTAATAATACCCATTATTTTAATTACACTGTACTTTCAAATAACGCTTCAGCCACAAGATGCACTACTCTTGGGAAAACTCCTGTCGGTACGACAGCTTATGTGATAAACGTAACCTATGATACAGGTGATTGGGGTGGCACAGCGGGTTATTTTTAATCATGGATAAGATGAATAAGATGGGTATGGCTAAAAGAGGCTTTACCTTATTAGAGCTAATCATAGTGATTATTATCATCGGTGTTTTAGCCACTTTGGGTTTTACCCAGTATGTAAAGATGGTGGAAAAAAGCCGCACTGCTGAGGCAAAGATGATTTTAGGCCAGATCCGTTCCGCGCAGAGGGCGTATTTCACAGAAAAGAATACCTATACTAGTGCCATTGGTGATTTATTTGTGGAAGGTGTTCCACTTACCTGTGCTGCTGGTGCTGGTACCCATTATTTTAGTTACACTGTACTTTCAAATAACGCTACAGCCACAAGATGCACTGCTCTTGGGAAAAACCCTCCCGGTACGATAGCTTATGTGATAAACGTAACCTATGATGGAGGTGCTTGGGGTGGCACAGCGGGTTATTTTTAATCATGGATAAGATTAAGATGGGTATGGCTAAAAGAGGTTTTACCTTATTAGAGTTAATCATAGTGATTATGATCATCGGTGTTTTAGCTGCTTTAGCCCTGCCGAATTTTGGCCGTAGCCGGGAGCGCGCTTTTGATAGAGAAGCCATTGCTAATCTTAAACTTATGCAGGCAGCCCTCGAAATTTACCGCTTGCAATATGGCTTTTACTATCGTTATAATGGCAGCGCAGATATTACGGGTATAAATTACAATTTAAAACTGGCTTTACCCACAGGTGCTAATCGGAATTGGAACTACACTATTCCTGCGCCTCAGAATGGGACAGCGCAAGCAATGCGTACAACAGGCAGTAGAAATTGGACCTTAAATGTTACTGCAGACGAACCTACTTGCTCTCCTTTTGGAGCCTGTTCACCGTAATATAGCAAAGGACAGTCTTTAATCTAATCAGGGACATCCTTTAAGTCAAGCTTAGGGGTGTCCCTAAATTTTCTGATATGGACAGAAAGGCATTGACTCTAATTGAGATTCTGGTTTCTGTCTTTATCCTTGCCTTAATAGCTACTGGCATTGGTAGCCTCTTTATTTCCGGCGAAAGATGGGCCTTGCATAGCCGCTCAAGCATGGCAGGCGGAGAACTGGGTAAGCATTTCTTGGATCCATTACAGATGCAGGTAAGACAAGATACGTGGAATAATGCTGCAGTAAATTGTTTAGGTACGGGAAATTGTCCAAACCAAACACTAGGTATTGCAGAAGGCTTGGGCAGAAATTATACCGCTGTATATTCAGTTAGCAATAATACTCCTATCGCTAATTTAAACAGAGTAGTTGTGAATATTACTTGGACCGAACCTGTGCTGCCCCCATAGGATTATATCCATCTCAAAAATTAAAATCACCTGCCTAACTATGAAACAATATAACCATATAACAATAGAACAGTATAACCATAGAAGAGGTGTAACCCTCCTTGAATTAATAACTACCATAGCCTTGCTCTCGATTGTTGTTTTGGCTGTTTCTAACCTCGATTTATTTAGTCACTCTCGTGTAATTACCTCAGACCGCCGGGCAAAACTTCAGAATGAGATTTCCTATGCCTTAGAACATATGACTAAAGAGATTAGCAGGGCAGTTGGTAATAGGGCTATTGTATATCCAAATCCAAATCACAATCCGATAAATAACGACGCTATGTCAGGGGATCCAGCTATAAGGGCTTATATAGATTCAAATGCAACTGGAGGTCCAGGAGATGGTCGGTGGGGTACCGACGGCGACCATTGGATTGCCTATTGGTTTCATAATGACACCACCAACCCCGAAGACTACCATATTCTCTATTGTGCTAATTGTACAGATGGTTCTGTCTGTTCAGGCTGCAGCTGGGAGATTATTGGCCGTAGAATTAAAGAGTTTGCCCCTACTGATAACAACCAAGCGAACTATATGAATGTTAGCATTACTGCGCGCTGGCAACCAGTTGAAGAAAATGCTACCGTAGATAATCCTGAGGTTACGCTGCGCACGCGTATTAAGATGCCTTCTGTAACTACCCATTAGTCCAGCACCTTTGGACATTTAGAAATTAAAACACAAAAATTGAATAAATCAAGGTGCCTCTCAAAAATAATGTTTGACAAGATTTTTTATTGTAATAAAATTAGTTTAGTTATTAAAGATATGATAGGATAGAATGAAAAAGAGCTTTACTTTACTTGAACTAACGGTGGTGATTATAATTATAGGTATACTCGCGGGTATAGCATTACCTCTTTTTTCTAAGCCCAAAGAGTACGCCTTGGGTAAAGAAGCCATTGCCAATCTTAAATTTATTGCCGCTGCAGAGAGGTTTTACTACATGGAAAGGCGAATCTCCTATTATCCCGCCAGTGGCAACGAAGCCAATATCACTAATATCAATAACAATCTTAGGCTTGCGCTTACTAACGCAAGTTGGGATTATAACATTACCGGAGGAAGTAATAATTTTACCGCTTATGCAAACAGGCAAGGCTCAGGCGGTTATTTGAACTGCATCTATAACCTTACTCATAATGATTCTGATGGCGAACCCAATCCTAATAATAAAAGCTGGTGTCCTTAGGGACGTTTCTCGCCGCAGAAGGCGGCGTACCCGCCCTTCCGATAGGGCGGGGTATTAATCTAATCGTAAAGGTGTTCCCTCTTTAGCCCCGCCCTTTTTATTTACCTCTCCATAAATTAGTGGTATAATAAAAAACAAAAAGGGGCCGATAGTTCAGCTGGGAGAACGCTACATTCGCATTGTAGAGGTCGAGGGTTCGAATCCCTCTCGGTCCACCAAATGTTTCATTAATGAAACATTTGGTGGATGCCGAAACAATGTGTTTCGGCGCCACCAAACCGAAGGCACTCCGCTCGCTACGCCCCTTATCGGGGCGTTTGACGCTCGCTTGAGTGCACTTAAAATTTTCCTTGTCGGGAAATTTTAAGTGGATGCCGAAACAATGTGTTTCGGCGCCACCAATTTTAGATGAAAAATCTCTTGAAATTAATTTTAGGTTTATTTTTCTTTCTCGGCTTAATTACCGCTTGTTTTTACTTCTCAAATATTACTACTTTAATTGCGCCTCTGCTTGCCGAACAGCAGTTAAAAGAAGCCCTTTTTTATCAAAAGTTAGACCACAAAACTGTGCAGTGCCAGTTATGTCCCCGGCGCTGCATTATTCCCAATGGCAGGAGAGGCTTTTGCGGTATAAGAGAGAATCGCGATGGCACTCTATACACATTATCTTATGCTAAAGCAGTTGCCATACATATTGACCCCATTGAAAAGAAGCCTTTATTTCATTTTTTACCCTCCAGCACTGCTTTTTCTCTTGCTACTGCTGGCTGTAACTTAAAGTGTAAATTCTGCCAGAATTGGGAAATATCTCAAGCCAAGCCAGAGGAGGTAGAGTATAATTATATTGAACCAATAGAGTTAGTAAAAAAAGTTAAAGCATCGGGTTGTCCAACCATCGCCTACACTTATACCGAACCCACCATATTTTATGAATATATGCTTGCGACCGCAAAACTTGCTAAGAGCGCAGGCATAAAAAATATTATGCATTCCAACGGCTATATAAACGAAGAACCACTTAAGGCTTTGGCTAAATATTTAGACGCTGCTAATATTGATTTAAAAGGGTTTAGCGACGACTATTATTCCAAAATGACCGAAGGCACCCTGGAACCAGTATTAAAGAGCTTAAAGATCTTAAAGGAAGAAGGCGTGCATTTGGAGCTCACCAATTTAGTCTTATCCGGCTATAATGACGACCCAGATTCAATTATTAAGATGTGTCTCTGGATAAAGGAAAATTTAGGGCCAGATACCCCCCTACATTTTTCCCGCTTTTTCCCGATGTATAAACTAATGCATCTTAATCCTACTCCCGCGGAAACACTTGAGAAGGCCAGGCAAATCGCCTTAGATTGCGGCTTAAAATATGTATACATCGGAAACTTAGCCGGCCATCCTGCTGAGAATACATATTGTCCTAAGTGCAAGAAGATACTTATTGAACGTCGGGGATATTTTATTGTGCAAAATAATATTAAAGATGGAAAATGTAAATTTTGCGGAGAGAAAATCGCCGGAGTATGGAATTAAAGTAAAAAGTAAAAACGCAGAAGTCAAAACCACAAGTCAAAAGTCAAAATTTTTAATTTTAACTTTTGGTTTTACATTTTGCGTTTTGACTTTTCCGTTTTCATGTTTTGCCCAAGATATAAAACAGCCCAATGTGGCAGGGGCATTTTATCCGGATAATTCGACTGAATTATCCCAAATGATAGACAATTTTCTTAATGCTGCCAATCCCGAACCTATAGAAGGCGAAATCTTCGCCTTGATTTCTCCCCATGCCGGTTATGGATTCTCGGGTCAAACCGCAGCCTATGGTTATAAACTGATTAAAGATAAACCCTATAAGACAGTTATTCTGCTAGGGACGAGCCATTATTATGGGTTTAGCGGAGTCTCTATTTATCCCCAAGGTATATTCCGCACCCCTTTAGGAGATTTGGAAATAGATAAAGAATTTAGCCAAAAATTACTCTCTAAAGACAAGGATATCTTTTTCGAAACCGCTGCCTTTGCCAAAGAGCATTCGCTGGAAGTGCAATTGCCTTTTCTGCAAAAAGTTTTGACCAACTTCAAAATCGTTCCTATAGTGATGGGTGATTGTCCGCTTTTGGTTTGTCAAAAATTAGCCAATCTACTTAAAGAGGCAATTGGTAATCGTAAGGATGTTTTAGTGGTTGCCTCAACTGATATGTATCACGGCTATGATTACAAAGAAAGCGAGGTGGTTGATAATTTAAGTCTATCTTATCTAAAAAATATGGATAGCGAAGGTTTATATTATGGATTACGCGAAGGCAAACTTCAACTCTGCGGTGGATTTGGCGTGGTTTCCACGCTTATTTTAGCCAAGGAGTTAGGACATCATAAATTAAGCGTCTTAAAGCATGCCAATTCAGCTATCGTTACTGGTAAAAAAGTGAAAGGACTATGGACGGTAGGATATACAAGCTGTGTAATCGATGAAGAAAAAAAAGGAGAAGTTGCGATGTTAACTAAAGCACAAAGAAAGAGACTGCTTGAGATTGCCCGTAATTCCCTTGAGGCTTATTTAAAAACTGGTAAAAAATTAGAACTTACTCAAGACCAAGACCCTATATTGCTTAAAGAAATGGGCGCATTTGTTACTCTCCATGAGCATGGCGAATTACGCGGTTGTATCGGTAACCTCATCGCAAATCAGCCGCTATATCTTACTATCAGGGATATGGCTATTGAAGCAGCCACCGGTGATCCTCGTTTTTCTCCAGTTCAGTTAACTGAACTTAGAGATATTGAAATAGAGATATCCGCGCTTTCTCCGATGCAGAGAATAGATGACCCGGATAAGATTGAGATGGGTATTCACGGAGTTTTAGTAAGACGTGGTTTTAGAAGCGGAGTATTCCTTCCTCAGGTAGCTGGAGAAACCGGTTGGTCAAAGGAAGAATTCCTGTCAAATCTCTGCGCTCATAAAGCCGGACTTTCGCCTGATGCCTGGAAAGACCGCACCACCGAGCTCTATATATTTACCGCAGAAGTCTTCTCGGAAAAAGAAATTTAATCAATGAATAAATTAATTTTAAGTTTTTTTCTGCTCGGCTTATCCTTTGGCGTTGGCCCCTGCCTAGTAAGTTGCGGCCCGCTTTTAATTTCTTATATTGCCGGCACGCAAAAAGAAATTTTAAAAAGCACGGCAGCATATTTTCTCTTCTCTCTAAGCCGCATCCTAATTTATATCATCATAAGTTTAGCCATTTTTTTCTTCCAAGAAGCAACTAAGTATGCATTAGGTGGTTTTACGAAATATCTTTTTTTCTTCGGCGGGATATTTATTGCTATTTTGGGTATGTTAATTGCTTTCGGTAAAAATTTAAATTTTAAATTTTGCCGTATCGCAGAGAACTTTTTTCTAAAAAAAGATGCCAAGACAGTTATTTTATTGGGTTTTATCGTCGCAATTATGCCCTGTGCGCCGTTGATTTCGGTCATCGCATATATCGGCCTGGTATCCCGAAACTGGCTAAACAGCTTACTTTATAGTTTATCTTTTGGACTGGGGACGGTATCTTCGCCTTTGCTTGTCTTGGTTGTAGGCGCAGGCTTTATCCCCCGGATAATGGCAAAAAGCCCGATTGCTAAAGGCATTTTTAATTTTCTCTGCGGCGCAATTATCGTATTTTTAGGAATACAAATTATCCGCAGAGGCTTTTGATGCATAGATTCTATTGTTTATCGCAAAATATAAATGGCGACCAAGTAAGTATTGAGGATAAAAGACAACTCCACCACGCCCGCGATGTTTTGCGCTTAAAAAGAAATGAGGAAGTCATTATATTTGATGCAGAAGGAAACGAATATGTCTCTCTAGTAAGAGAAATCACAAATAAAAGGATGCTTTTAGAAATAAAAAATAAGCGATTACCCAGGATATCTAAAGTAAAAATAACCGTCGCCTGCGCGATCCCTAAGAAATCTAAATTTGATGACATTGTGGATAAACTGACACAGCTGGGCGTAGAGAGAATAATTCCTGTGTTGACTGAGCGGGTGATTGTAAGGTGGGATAAAGAGAAAAGAATGTTAGAGCAAAAACGCTGGGAAAAAATCACCCTTTGCGCTAGTCAGCAGAGCCAGAGGTCTACTTTGCCGATTATTGAACCGACAAAGGATATAAGGGGGGTTTTATCTGAATCAGCAGGTTTTGATTTAAAGTTAATTCCCACATTAATTGGTAAGCGAAAATCCCTTAAAGAGATTTTCGCTCAATTTAAACCACAAAATATATTAGTCTTTATCGGCCCTGAAGGAGATTTTACTTGGCAAGAGGTGGCGTTGGCTAAAAAGGCAGGCTGTATTCCTGTGTCATTAGGGGATTTGGTTTTACGCGTTGAAACCGCGGCTGTTGCTGTAGCCAGTTTTATTAGATTATATGCAGACAATTAAGTTTTATACACTCGGTTGTAAGGTTAATCAATACGAGACACAAGTCATAAGGGAGCAATTTTCAAGAGGCGGTTTTGAAGAAATAGACAATGGCAAAATTGCCGATATTTACATTATCAATACCTGTACGGTTACTGCCAATGCCGACCGAGATTCCAGGCACCTTATTTCTCAGGCGCATCGCCAGAATCCCCAGGCCAAAATTGTGGTTACCGGTTGTTATACAGAATTAGATAGCGATGAAATTGCTAAGATTCCCGGAGTAACCCATATTATTAAAAATAAAGATAAAAATAGAATTATTGAACTGCTAAACGAACATAACGAACCTAACGAGCTAAGCGAGCATAACGAAATAGGTATAAGTAGCTTCAGTGGCCATACCCGCGCCTTTTTAAAGATTCAGGACGGCTGCAATAATTCCTGTTCTTATTGTAAGGTGCCTTTGGTGAGAGGTATTTCACGCAGCAGGCATTTAGAGGCGATTCTTAAAGAGGCAGAAAGGCTGGTAAAAAATGGCTATAAAGAAATAGTTTTGACCGGCATATGCTTAGGCGCATACGGCCAAGACTTAAATCCCAAAATTAGCATTTTGGATGTCATTGAGGGATTAGAAAAAATAGAAGGTCTTTTACGCATCAGACTAAGTTCTATTGAAGCAGCAGATATTTGCGATGGATTAATAGACAAAATGGCGCAATTAAAGAAATTATGCCGGCACCTGCACATTCCTCTGCAAAGCGGCGATGACGAAATCTTAAAAAAAATGAACCGCAAATATTGCCGAGATGATTATCTTGCGCTTATTAAAAGAATAAAAAGCCTTATTCCGGAAATAGCCATTACGACGGATATTGTGGTGGGCTTTCCTGGCGAAAGTGAAATTAACTTCCAGGGCACCTTAGATTTGCTCAAAGAAATCTTACCTCTTGAAGTCCATATATTCCCTTATTCCAGAAGGGAAAGCACGCCTGCTGCGAGTAGCTTTAAAGATGAAATAAGTCCGATGCTCATAAAGAAAAGGATTGCGCGCCTTAAAAATCTTAGCCATGCCTGTGCCAGCATTTATAAAAAACAGTTTTTAAATAAAGATATGGACGTGCTTATTGAAAAGCGGGTTAAAGATAATCCTGACTTCTGGGAAGGTCATACTGATAATTATATCCGGGCTTTGGTTAAATCAAGTCAGAACCTAAAAAATCAACTTCTCTGCGTGAAACTGTCTCTAGCGGACTTTCCTTGACGAGAGTTTTTAGCTATGATACAGTGATAAAAGAAATGAAAAAATACGTATTTAAAAGAGGAGGTGTTCTATGCTTAAGAAGATTTTAATTGCAGCTTTGCTGTTCATTGTTCATTGTTCATTGTTCATTGTTTCTTATGCCCAAGAACAGCCAGAACAAATCACCATCACTACCTATTATCCCTCGCCTTATGGGAGCTATGATCAATTAACTACTACAGGTAACACCACTCTGGCCACTAACCCGGGAAGCGTTGTCGGCATCGGCACGACAACTGTAGATGATAGACTGGATGTTAATGGAACCATTGATGCAACTTCCTACAAAGTTGGCGGAACTGCAGGGTATAATGGCACAATAATTGTGAGGGATAGTGCTGGTACCGGTTCCTGTACCATAACAGTGACTGATGGAATTATAACGGAGACTAATTGTTTGTAGACAACGTAAGACAACACAACAACAACGTAGCTATTTTACCTAACTACTTTTAATTAAATTAATTCTAAGATAAATCCAACCTTTAAAAAGAAAGCGCTTTCCTTGACATTCCTTTGTTTATATGTTATACTTTTAAAAATTTAAGTGAGCACGTAAGTTATGGAGCTTGCTATTAAGTAGTTCTAGCGACATAACTTATGTGTGCGAACTTACCCCGCGCCTTTTTAGCATTCAAGTTTTTTATTATAAATATGAATAAATAAAGGGTGCGAGGTCAATTCGCAGACGCCCTTAACATCCGTAAGGTTAAGGGCTACAATTTATGTCGCCTAAAGGACTCCCTGCCGGCAGGCAGGCATAAATTGTCTGCTCATTGAAGGGAAAAACCCAATGTTATTAAGCATTGTTAAACAATTTAAGTGGGTAGATGTCCTAGTTGTAATCCTTTTATTTAGAATAGGTTACATCGCGATGAAGAATGGACTACCCGTAGAAATCTTTAAACTCTTAGGGATAATTTTAGCCACTTATCTGGCTTTGCATTATTATACCGCGTTATCAGATTGGATTAGGGCGTATGTAGACAAAGAAGAGAAGATGCCTTTACAATTTTTAGACTTTCTGGTTTTTCTGGCTTTGACCATATTGGGATATCTTATCTTTGTATTATTGCGCAGCACATTCTATCGCTTTATCAAAATGGAGGCAGCGCCAAGGTTAAGGAAATGGGGCGGTTTGGTTTTGGGTATAGCCAGAGGAATTCTGCTGGCCAGCTTAATAGTATTTATGTTGGTAATTTCTAGTATCAGTTATCTAAGAGATAGCGCCAAGAATTCTTATTCTGGCAAGCAATTATTTAAGCTTACCACCAGTACATACACTTGGTTATGGAATGCAGTTACCTCTAAATTTATGTCGGGTGAAAAGTTCAATAAAACTATCCTTGAGGTCCAAGAAGATCTTGCTTGGCAATGAAATTATCCCAGCTTTATAATCAAGTTTTAAAATTTGGTGTTGAACGCGACCCCAGAATTAATAAGAGAGAAATAAAATCTTATTCTGATACGGCTATACTCTATGGCGACTTTGATAAGCAAATAAAAAAGATTCTTGTCGGTATAGATATAGAGGTTGGTGAGTTATTATTAGCCGAGAGGATTCGTCAGGCTGAAGGGTTAGATTTGGTGATGTCGCATCACCCTGAAGGCCGGGCCTTGGCAGGATTTTATGAGGTAATGCTTTTACAGGTGGACATGTTAGTAAGGGCAGGGATACCTAAGAGGGTTGCTAAAAGCTTGGTAGAAGAAAGAAAAAGAGAAGTAGAAAGAAAGGTTTTGCCTGGTAATCATCTGCGCTCAGTGGATGCTGCCAGGCTTTTAGATATGCCATTTATGTGCGTGCATACACCTGCAGATAATCACGTCTCTTCGTTTATACAAAGATTAATGGATAAAGAAAAGCCTAAAAAGGTAGAAGATATTGTGGAGATTTTAAAAGAGATTCCCGAATATAAAGAGGCAATAAAAGAATTGTCTGGGCCGCGGATTATTCTGGGCAGTCCTAAAAGAGCAGCTGGCGAGATTTTTGTGGAGATGACCGGCGGCACCGAGGGTCCCAAGGAGGTGTTTGATAAGCTCTATAAAAAGGGAATTAGGACGTTGGTTTCTATGCATTTAAGCGAGGAACATTTAAAAAAGGTTAAAGACGCCAATCTCAATGTCGTTATTGCCGGCCATATCTCTTCCGATACTTTGGGCCTTAATTTGTTATTAGATAGGATTGAAAGAGAAGCAAAAGAAAAATTTCAAATCATTAATTGTTCAGGATTCCGTCGGGTCAAACGGAATTAACGAAAATGGCAGGACGAATTCCAGATAATATATTGGATGATATCTTAAGCCGGGTGGATATTGTGGAGATAGTTTCAGGTTATATTCCCCTTAAGCGGGCAGGGAGAAATTTTAAGGCCTTATGCCCTTTTCATCAGGAAAAGACCGCCTCTTTTATGGTCTCGCCTGATCGGCAGATTTATCATTGCTTTGGGTGCGGCCAAAGTGGCAATGCCTTCAGGTTTCTTATGCAATATGAACGTTTAGAATTCCCTGAAGCAGTAGAAATCTTGGCTAAAAAGGCGGGGGTGGCCTTACCAGAAGTTCAAAGACAGGACGCAAAAACCGTAAGCCTGATTACCCAGCTTTACAAAATAAACGAATTGACCGCGCTTTTTTACGAGCATAACTTAAATCCTTCGGCTGGACAGAGCCAGCCGAAGGATTATCTCTTAAAACGCGGCATAAAGCAAGAGAGCATAAAATTATTTAAATTAGGTTTAGCCTTAGATAAATGGGATACGTTGATTAATCATTTAAGGCCGAAAAATATCAGTCTAACTCTATTGGAAAAAGCAGGACTTATTCTTAATAAGGAAGGCGGCGGCTATTACGATAGATTTCGTAATCGCATTATCTTTCCCATATTTGATATAAAATCAAGGGTGCTTGGTTTTGGCGCCAGGGTATTACCTGCCCCGAGCGAAGCCGAGGGGGATGATACCTTGCCCAAATATATAAATTCACCGGAGACAGCGATATATATTAAAGGAAGGAATCTCTACGGTCTGAATTTAGCGAAAGATGCTATTAGGGAGAATGATTATGCCGTGGTGGTAGAGGGTTATTTGGATTTTATTCTGCCTTATCAAGAAGGCCTCAAGAATATTGTTGCATCACAAGGCACAGCGCTTACCACTGAGCAGGCAAGACTCTTAAAAAGATATACCCATAATGTGGTGATGATTTATGATGCAGACAAGGCCGGTGAATTAGCCAGTTTAAGGAGCTTAGATATTTTTATTGAAGAAGGCATGGATGTTAAAGTTGTATCTTTGCCGCAAGGGTTTGACCCGGATTTATTCGTGCGTAAAAATGGCATCGCTGCTTTGCAAAAGAGAATCGCAGAAGCGCAAAATCTATTTGACTATAAAATAAATATTCTCAAAAACCGCCATAACATTAAGGAAGCAGAAGGCAAGGCAAGAATCGCCTGCGAGATGTTACCTACGATAAAAAAATTCAAAAATTCGATTTTAAAGTCAGAATACACGAAAAAATTTGCTGAAGTTTTAAATGTCGCAGAATATTATATCGTGGAGGAATTAAATAAAATAAAAGAGGATAGACCTTATTTAGATTCAGACAAGGCGAGGCCTAAAAAAATAGTGGATATCAATCCTACCGAAAAATTATTGATAAAACTGATGTTAGAGGAAACAGAATTTATTGAGCACATAAAGAATAGCCTTGAGCCAGCGGATTTTCAGGATGAGCGGGCTTCCCGTATTGTTTCTGTAATGTTTGACCTCCTGGAGCAAGGCAAAGATATCACGCCCCATAAACTAATCAACCATCTTGAGGGCGAAGATATATTGCAGGTTATCTGTGAGTCGACATTTTTACCTGAGGTATCTGGCCAAGACAAAGGAAAGATAATTGATGATTGCATACAACGCCTGAAGAGTGAAAAATTGAGGCTTAAGAAACAGTGTTTACACGAGGAGATAAAAACCGCACAGCACTTAGGAGACGAGGAAAGGTTAAATCGACTGATGCAGGAATTCCACCATTTAGTTAAGAAGAGGTGAAAGCAATGAAAAGAAAAGAATACACCAAAAAAGATTTAGAAAAGATTATCGCCTTAGGTAGACAAAAGGGATACCTTACTTATGATGAGGTAAACGAACTCCTGCCGCAAGATATATCTTCCTCGGAGGATATTGACCGGATCTTTGAATTGTTAGGAAACGAGGATATACAACTGGTTGAGACTGAAGGAGAAAAAGAGGCAGTAAAACAGATTGAATCTCCCAAGGAGGATATTTTGACTGAGCATTTAAAGGTTGAAGAGCGATTCCTACCCTTAGATGATCCGGTCAAAATGTATCTTAAGCAGATGGGTTCTGTATCTTTGCTTTCACGCGAGGATGAAATAGCATTGGCCAAAAAGATAGAGGAGGCAGAGGGAAATTTTAAGCAGGCAGTGTTTGCTACAAGGTTTGGCCGTACTTCAATCCTTTCTGTGACTAATGATATCTTAAGAGGCGAACTAAACTTAGAAGAAATAGTAAAAGAAGATATTAAGATAAAGAAGAACAATGTCTTAAGAAGATTCAAGAGGATTGTTGGGCGTTTAAGGTCTACACGTAGCAAGGCAAAGAGTATTAATCTGTCACTGCAATTTAATTTTATCACCTCGGTAATCGAATCGGTAGTGCGCAGGCTCAGTAGCCTAGTGAGAGAACTTGAACATATTGAAAGACAGAGAAACTTATTAGGTAGAAAGGAAGGCAGGAAACGTAACCAGTTAAATTCCCGAAAGCGCCCCATATTAAGACTAATCGGCGAATCTTATCCCCGGATAAAAGAGCAGATGAAATTGATTAAATCCACGCATATGAAATTAAACCGCACGAAGAAACGGCTTGTAGAAGCAAATTTAAGGTTGGTGGTGAGTATTGCGAAAAAATATACCTACCGAGGATTATCCTTCTTAGATTTAATCCAAGAAGGCAATATTGGTCTGATGCGGGCAGTGGAAAAGTTCGAATATAAAAGAGGTTATAAATTCTCTACCTATGCCACTTGGTGGATAAGACAGGCGATTACCCGTTCTATCGCTGATCAGGCGCGCACCATCAGAATCCCGGTGCATATGACTGAAACCATAAATAAAATCATCCGCTTTTCCCGGGTTTTTGTGCAAGAAAATGGCCGGGAACCCACGCCAGAAGAGATTGCCCAGAAGATGAGGTTGCCTCAAGGAAAGGTAAAGGTAATATTAAAGATTGCCCAGGAGCCGATATCTTTACAGATGCCCATTGGAGATGAAGGCGATACGCATTTTGGAGATTTTATCCAAGATAAAAAGGCAATTTCTCCGGCTAATGCTACGGTGCGCTCGATGTTAAAAGAAGAGATTGGTTCAGCTTTGGGCACACTTACGGAGCGAGAAAAGAAAATACTGGTCTTGCGCTTTGGCATAAGCGATGGCGCTGCGCGTACCTTAGAGGAAGTAGGCAAGGTCTTTAAGGTAACCCGCGAGAGAGTGCGTCAAATTGAGGCCAAGGCCTTAAAGAAACTCAGGCACCCCACCCGTTCCCGAAGACTGCGTACCTTTCTGGATATGACCCTGGCGCATCAGAGGGAATATTAATCGCCACAGAAAATAAAACTTGACAAGTTTAAAATAATATGTTATCTTTTAAATGACAATTAAGAAAAAGGCACAAAGTTTGTGCCAGAAAAAGGACAAAGGCGTTGAAGAACGCCTTTTTTTGTTGTCCTTTTCATTTCAGCGTCTGAAAACTTAAAAGGAATGTTCCTTTGGTTAGCAAGGTTTAGCTAACAAATAAGGGTATTTCTTTTAGTAAAACAATGGCGTTTTATGCCGATTTATTCGGCGTAAAGCGCCTTTTTTATTGAGGTCCCCGCTACTTAGGTTTACAAAGCAAAGCGGCGGATGCCGAAATAATCCCGAGACCGAAGCTCTTAATTAAGTTGGCGAGGGATACATTTAGCTATGCATAAATCTTTTGCGGAACAGATTAAAGCTTTATCCAAGATCAGTAAGTCCATTGCTTCGGATTTTTACTTAGATGATATCCTACATCTGATTGTTACGGTTACGGCAGAAGTTTTGGGCTCGAATATTTGCTCTTTGATGCTGATTGATGAGAAAACAAATGAATTGGTAGTACGCGCCACGCAGAGTATTAGTGAAGAGTACAATAAAAAGTCACCTCTTAAAATCGGAGAGGGCATTTCCGGCAAGGTAGCTTTAGAGAATAAGCCTATTGCGGTAAAAGACGTGACTAAAGAAAAGGAATACAAACATAAAGATATCGCTAAGAAAGAGGGTTTGAGCTCTTTATTGTGTGTGCCGATGTCCGTCAAAGGCAAAGTTATCGGCGTGATTAATTGTTATACTTCCAAGCCATACAATTTTAGCGATGAAGAAATTGAAGTTTTGACTACCATTGCCAATCAAGCAGCGGTAGCCATTGAGAATACGCAGTTAATGGTAAAAAGCAAGGTTATCCAGGAAGAATTAGAAGTGCGCAAGAGACTTGAGCGTGCCAAAGGCATTCTGATGCGAGATGAAGGGTTAACCGAAGAGCAGGCATATTTAAAAATTCGTAAGTATAGTATGGATAATCGCAAAACCATGCGCGAAGTAGCGGAGGCGATTATCCTGGCAGCGGATATGAAACATCTAACCGAGGCTAAGTAGCCCAATTGCTCAAAGGCAGATGTTGCCTTAATCCAGGCGGATTAATGTAGAAAAAATGAGCAGAAAAAGGGTGCACCCCGCGCTAAGCGGAATTGCGCGGGTGTTGTCCCCGTGGACAAGGAGGGAAGGAAGATGAATTTAGGCAGGCCGAATGCAAATGATGCGACCGGGACGTTTAACCGGTCCAAAAATGTGGTGCCGGGTTCGGGTATCTGTTCACGTTGTGTGGACGGATGTAAAGGGAATTGTGAAATTTTTAGAGCCGCGTTTAGGAGCCGGGAGGTAATTTACCCCGGCCCTTTTGGGGAAATGACTGCCGGAGCAGATAAGGATTATCCGGTGGATTACTCGCATTTAAATATTCAGGGCTATGCCTTAGGTGCAAAAGGTTTACCTCAGGATGCAGTGGGAAACCCCGATAATACCAAATTTCCGGATGTTAATACAGAAACCCAATACGGCTGGACTTCTAAAATAAATTTGAAGGTTCCTATTTTTACTGGCGCGCTTGGCTCAACTGAAGTTGCCAGAAAGAACTGGGAGCATTTTGCCGTAGGAGCGGCTATTTCAGGTATTACTTTAGTTTGCGGTGAGAATGTCTGTGGTATTGATCCAGGATTAGAACTGGATAATAGAGGTAAAATCAAGAATTCTCCGGATATGGACCGGCGCATAGAAATTTACAAAAGATTCCATGAGGGATATGGCGAAATCTTGGTGCAGATGAATGTGGAGGATACGCGTTTAGGTGTGGCAGAATACGTGCGCAAAAAACATAACCTGGAAGCCATAGAACTAAAGTGGGGCCAAGGAGCCAAGTGTATTGGCGGAGAGATAAAAGTAAGGAGTTTGGACAGGGCGTTGGAATTGAAGAAGCGTGGATATATTGTTACGCCTGATCCCACGCAAGAAGCGGTTCAGAAGGCTTTTAACGACGGCGCAATAAAGGAGTTTGAGCGTCATTCCCGCTTAGGTTTTGTTTCAGGGGAGTCGTTTTTAGCCGAGGTCCAACGCCTACGGGATTTAGGGTTTAAGCGCATTACCCTTAAGACCGGTGCCTACTCTATGCGTGAACTGGCGATGGCGATTAAATATGCCTCAATGGCGGGAATTGACCTTTTAACCATCGACGGTGCACCAGGAGGAACCGGGATGAGCCCTTGGCGGATGATGGAAGAGTGGGGGATTCCTACTTTTTATCTGGAAGCGCTGACCTATGAATTTGCTCAAAAATTAGCCAAAAAAGGAATGCGTGTTCCGGATATTGCCATTGCCGGAGGTTTTTCTACTGAAGACCATGTTTTTAAAGTGATTGCTATGGGTGCCCCCTATGTGAAAGCAGTTTGTATGGGCAGGGCATTAATGATTCCGGGAATGGTCGGAAAAAATATTGCTAACTGGATTAAAGAGGATAAACTGCCGGTTACCGTGTCTGAGTATGGCAAGACGGAGAAAGAAATCTTTGTCTGTTACGAAGAGTTGGCTCAAAAGTATGGTGATGATATGAAGGATATACCCCTGGGCGCATTAGGCGTATATTCCTTTGTTCAGAAGATTAAAGTCGGGCTGCAGCAGTTGATGGCCGGAAGCAGGAACTTTAGGCTCGCTACTATTTCCCGTAAGGACCTGATGAGTTTAACTGAAGAAGCAGCGCAGGTTTCCGGTATTCCTTATGTGATGGACGCTTACCGTAAAGAGGCAGAAGCGATCCTAAACGGCAAGGGAAACAATAAGTTCCGCAACCATGTGAATCACCGCCGATTAAAAGTAGCGGTATAGGCACCCAATCCTAAAGGATGGATTGGTGTTCCGCTTTCTGCGGAAGGAGTTAGCCATGGAAAGGAAAGGATTATGTAGAACCTGCGTACAGGTCCAGACCTGTATTTTCATCAAGGATCCGCCTGTTTTGCAGTGCGAAGAATTTTCTAATGGCAGCAGTGTGCCAACAAACTTTAAAAAAGCAAAGACAAAGAGATTTGTCTCTCGCGAAGTAGCGACCGAAAGCGAATAAAGTAAAAATACTAAGTAGATAAAGTACAGGACTAAGGCGTCCGATATCCAGAGCAGGATAAAGGGCGCCTTCTTTTTTCCGGCTAATACTTTTCGGAAAAAAGATGCCGACGAGAGTGCTAAAATTTTCTTTGGAAATTTTAGCACATCTTGCGAGTCGGGATAGAGGATGCTATGTATTTTGAAGAGTTAATCAAAAGAATTTCGCCGAAATTAAAAGGGATAGCCTATAAGCTTAACGGTCATTTTTCCTTTTTCAACGATGAGGACCTCTATCAGGAGGCGTTAGTTCATCTCTGGTTAAAATTTAAAGAAGGAAAGCTAAGCGATAAGACAGATAGTTACATATTGCAGGGTTGTTATTTCCACCTGAAGAATTATATCCGTAAAAATTATGATAAAGCCAACTTAATAAGCTTAGAAAATAGCGCTAATGAAGAAGAAGCCCTTAACTTAGATAATATTTTGTCTTTAGAAGACCCGCAATCCAGTTTTGAAATTATCAATTGTAAAATGTTAATTGAAAAAATTAATAATAACGGCCTGACCAAAAGAGAAAAAGAGGTATTCTCTCTTGCCTTGGAAGGATTGACGACAAGAGAGACTGGAAGTAGGCTGGGGATTTCACACGTGCGGGTAGTAAAATTAAAAAGTAAAATCAGGGATAAATGTAAAAAATATTTAGATAATCCTACCTTAATCTAATGCTTTTAATCTCGCCAGTTTTGGTATATAATAAAAAAATAATAATGAAACATAGGTAGAAGATGAAAGAAAAAATTTTAATTGTTGAGGATGAGAAAGATATAGCCAAGATGTTGGATTATAACCTGAAGAAAGAGGGATTCAGGACCATTTCCTGCTATGAGGGAGAAGATGCCTTGGATTTGGCCAGCAGGGAACATCCGGATTTGATTATATTGGATTTAATGCTTCCAGGTATAGACGGCTTGGAAGTCTGTAAAACCCTGAAAAAAGAAAGTAAGTCCTCAGGCATCCCGATAATTATGCTTACCGCCAAAGCCCAGGAAGCGGACAAAGTAGTGGGATTAGAGTTAGGCGCCGATGATTACGTCACCAAGCCGTTCAGCCCCCGTGAGTTATTAGCGCGGGTGAAGGCGGTCTTACGCCGCATGAAAGAAAGAGAAAAATTACCCGAGATTTTAAAGATCGGGGATTTAAGCATTGATTTCTCCAAAATTTTAGTCAGCGTGAAAAATAAACCGGTTGAGCTTACCTGTAAAGAATTTGAATTGTTGACCACTTTGCTTAAAGCAAAAGGCAGAGTCTTGTCGCGGGATTATCTTTTGGATACCATTTGGGGTTTTGACCATGCGCTTGAAATTCAAACCCGCACCGTGGACGTGCACATCAGGACTTTACGCAGGAAATTAAAAGGCGAAGCAGCCCGGATTATTACGGTGAAAAATTACGGATATAGGTTTGAAGCAGATAAAGATTAAAATAAACAGTTTTAAATACAAACTGATATTCTCATATATTTTTATTATCCTCGTTTCTCTGGGTTTTGCCGCTTTCTATTTGGATAAAAATTTAGAAGAAAATTCCCTCCAGGAAATTAAGGCCTCCCTCATCAACCAAGCGCATTTAGTTGTGGCCCAAGTTTCTCAAGACGCGCTAAAAAAAGAAAATGCCCACTTATTAGAAACATTGGTCGAGACCTTAAGTTCAAAGATAAAATGCCGCCTGACCATAGTTAATAATCAAGGCAAGGTTTTGGCTGATTCTGAAAAATCGGAAAGCGATGTTTTGAAGATGGAAAGCCATAGCCAGCGGCCGGAGATAAAGACGGCTTTAACAGGCGCAATCGGAGAGGAAATCCGTTATTCCTCGACACTGAAAATGGATATGTTATATGTGGCCTTACCCCTCCAAGATAAAGGCCAGATTGCCGGCGTCGTAAGATTAGCCCTTCCTTTAACCAATGTACAAAAAATATTATTTAGTGTAAGAAAGGCAATTTTTTTAAGCCTCCTTTTCGCCTTAGGTTTAGCTTTTGTTCTGGGGTCTGTATTAACGCGGGCGACTATCAAGCCAATCAACAAGATTATCCATGCTTCGCGCAGGTTCTCGGCAGGAGATTTTAGCCATAAAATATTAGTTGATTCGCAAGATGAAATTGGGGAGCTTGCCAGTACTTTAAATAAGATGGCAGAAGGGCTGGAGGCCAAAATTAAAGAAGTGGAAATACAAAACCAGCAACTCAAGGCTATCCTGGAAACCATGGTTGAAGGCATCATTGTTACGGATAAAGCCAGCCATATTATTTCGATTAATCCTACGGTTGAGAAAATATTTAATATTACGAAAATCGATGTAGAGGGTAAACTTTTTTTGGAGGTAATCCGCAATAACGATATTGCGGAAATAACAAATAATGTTTTAGAAAATGGCCAATTCGTATCCCGCGAACTCTCGCTCATCTGGCCGGTGCAAAGAATATTTAAAATTGATGCCTCTCCTATTTTCCAAGAAGGTATCGTAAGCGGATGTTTATTGGTAATCCACGATATAACCGAAATGCGCAGGTTAGAAACTATGCGCAGGGATTTTGTAGCTAATGTTTCTCATGAATTGAAAACTCCGCTTACTTCTATCAAGGGTTTTGTGGAGACGCTTTTGGAAGGGGCCTTGCAGGATAAGGAAAACAGCCGTCATTTCCTGCAGATTATCCAAGACCATGCTAATCGCCTGGATAATTTGGTAAGCGACCTTTTAGATTTATCGCATTTGGAATCGCAGGAAATAAAATTGGATACGCAAAAATTCAATCTTAAGAAATTAGTAGATGACGCCTTGGCTGGTTTTAAGTCGCAACTAAAGAAAAAATCTATTAAGGCAGAGAATATTCTACCTGAAAGTTTGTTCATTCAAGCAGATAAGGATAAGATAGGCCAGGTGTTGACTAACCTTATTGACAATGCCATTAAATTCAACCAAGAAAACGGAGCTTTGAAAATTTATAGCCACGATTTGGATAATAAAATCAGAATTACAGTGGAAGATTCTGGTATGGGGATTCCTCCGAAAGATATCCCCCGTATCTTTGAACGTTTTTACCGCGTAGATAAGGCGCGTTCGCGCGAACTCGGCGGCACCGGCCTGGGGCTTTCTATTGTTAAGCATATCATTGAATTACACGGTGGCAGCGTCGGCGTGGAAAGCACTGAAGGCCTCGGTTCAAAACTCTGGTTTTGCCTGCCTAAATAACTCCCAAAAAATTTTACCCACATTTTACTTCTCCTTGAAGCAGATTTAATAGTCCCATTATATACTTCTTTTGGAAAATAAAAGAAAGGAGGAAGTATGAAGAAGGTAGGAATTATGTTGTTAGGATTAGTTTTGTTATCAATAGCTAAAGTTTACGCTTATGATGACGGCGATTTTCAAGTTTGGAATACAGATGTAGAAGAGTTAAAAATTAACAAGGATTCAAAAATCGCGCTGGAGGAAGAATTTCGTTGGGGCGATAATTCAAAAGAATTTTATTACCATCACTATGATGTTGGATTTTTTTACAATTTGAAAAAATACTTAAACATTGGAGGCGGATACCGCCATATCTACGAATTAAAAAAAGGAAAATTCAAATTAGAGAATGAACCTTATGTAACAGTGACCTTACTTTGGGATTTATTAGGATTGAAATTTGAAGATAGGAACCGCATGGAATACCGGCATTTTGATTGGCAGGCTGATTCTTGGAGGTATCGTAACAAGTTTACCGTAAAAATCCCTTGGAAATTTACTAAACTAGAGATTCAGCCGTATCTGGCGGATGAAATCTTCTTGGATTTTCAGAATAAGGCTTTCAGCCGGAACAGATTTTATTCTGGCCTTACAGCGAATTTGACTAAAAACCTAAAGACCGAAATTTACTATCTATTGCAAAGCTCAAGAAGTGTAAATAATTGGGTAGAGGCTAATGTGTTGGGAACTAAGGTAAAATTAGCGTTTTAATATTTACATAGATTTTACATAGGTTTAAAGTGCCTATAATATAGAGGTAATATACTTATAGACAAAACGGAGGATAAAAATGCTTAAGAAGTTATGCGTAATTTTACTTCTGGTTATGCTTTTTAGTCCCGTCTATGGAGCAAAAGACAAAAATTCTATCCAGGTGAAAGGCTCAGATACTATGGTAAATCTGGGCCAGGCTTGGGCGGAAAGATATATGGAAGAGAATGCCGGTGAATTTGTCGCAGTTACCGGAGGCGGCTCAGGCACAGGCCTTTCTAGTTTAATTAGCGGCACTTGTGATATCGCCATGAGCTCAAGAAATATCAAAGAAAAAGAAATCGCCTTAGCCAAAGGAAAAAGGATTAATCCCTTTGAAATAAAAGTTGCGCTGGATGGCTTGGCAGTGGTGGTAAATCCGAAAAATCCGGTCAGCAAATTAACACTGGAACAATTAGCCCGGATTTTTACCGGTAAAATCGCTAATTGGAAAGAATTGGGTGGAGAAGATAAAAAAATCGTGTTACTTTCCCGCGAGGTCAATTCCGGCACGCACGTTTATTTCAAGGAACATGTTTTGCGAAAAAACGACCCAAACTCTCAAGAAGAATTTGCGCCTTCGGCATTGTTGTTATCTTCCTCGCAGGCAATTGCTGATGAAGTTGCAGGTAACCCGCAGGCAATCGGATATTACGGCATGGGTTATATCTGCGCAAAACAAAAGGCAATTTTAGTGGCCAAGGATGAAAAATCAGAATATATCGCACCGACCATAGAGAATGTGGTTAGCGGAAAATATCCTATCTCCCGGCCATTATTTTTATACACCAACGGCGAGCCGCAGGCATTGGTGAAGAAATTTATCGATTTTGCGCTCTCTGCAGAGGGGCAAGATATTGTTTTAAAGACTGACTTTGTGCCGATAAAATAGTTTAGGGACAGTCCCCTTCGGGGACAGTCCCTTTCAATGATGCGAAAAATAAAAGAATTTATTATTGAGAAACTCATCATTATTTGCGGCTTAGCTTCTATATTTTTTGTTATCCTCATCTTTTTATTTTTATTAAAAGAGGGTTTAGCGGTATTTAATACGGTCAGTCCTTTTAAATTCCTTTTTGGCAAGAGTTGGTATCCTATTTCCGAGCCGGCGCAATTAGGCATCCTGCCTTTAATTTTAGGTTCGCTTATGGTTACGGTGGGCGCAGCCATTATTTCTATTCCTATCGGAGTTGCCTGCGCGCTTTATATTGCGGAAGTGGCGCCCACAAAAACAAAAGAAATCCTTAAGGCAGGAATTGAATTATTAGCGGCTATCCCCAGCGTAGTATTAGGTTTTATCGGGATGGTAACTCTGGTGCCTTGGGTGAAGGCATTATTTAAACTTCCCACGGGCTTGACGGCATTATCCGGCTCAATTATGCTGGCTTTTATGGCGATGCCGACCATTGTTTCTATTGCCGAGGATGCGCTTTATTCTGTGCCCAAAACCTATAAAGAGGGGGCATTGGCTTTGGGCGCAACACATTGGCAGACGATTTGGCGGGTAATGCTTCCGGCAGCATCTTCGGGAATTTTAGCTGCGGTGATGTTAGGCATCGGCAGGGTGATTGGCGAGACCATGGCGGTAATGATGATTACCGGTAATGCTGCCTTAATACCACATAGCATTTTACAGCCGGTGCGCACTCTTACCGCTACCATTGCCGCGGAGATGGGCGAGGCAGTGGTAGGCAGCGAGCATTATTTTGCTTTGTTTGCCATAGGCATAGTTTTATTTGTCCTCAGTTTTGCGATTAATGTCACTGCGGATTTATCTTTACATAGGAACAAACGATGAACGCAAAAACCTCGCAAAAAATTGCCTTTTTCTTTCTATTTTTAGCCATCCTTCTCATCGTAATGCCGGTGGGTTTGATTATTGTCATTATTATTCAAAAGGGTTTGCCGGCTATCAATTGGCAGTTTCTTAGCGATATCCCCCGTCAAGGAATGCGCGCCGGTGGAATTTTTCCCGCTATTATCGGAACGATTTATTTAGTTTTAGGGGCAATTGTTTTTGCCTTGCCCATCGGATTAATGGCCGCTATTTATTTAAGCGAATACTCACGAGAGAATTTTTTAACCCGGATGATTAAATTGGCCATTGTAAATTTGGCAGGTGTGCCTTCAGTGGTTTATGGCCTTTTTGGTTTGGCTTTATTCGTCATCTTTTTTAAATTCGGCGCTTCCATCCTCTCTGGCTCGCTTACCTTAGGAATTATGATTTTGCCCATTATTATCACTGCCTCGCGCGAGGCCTTGGAGAGTGTTCCTTATTCTTTTCGCGAAGTGAGTTTATCCTTAGGCGCAAGCAAGTGGCAGACCATCAGGCACATTGTTTTACCTAATGCCATTCCGGGAATACTCACCGGAACCATTTTAGGCTTAGGCCGGGCAGCCGGAGAAACCGCGCCGATTTTATTTACTGTCGCCGCCTTTTATTTGCCGCAACTTCCCAGGTCAATTTTTCATCAGGCCATGGCGCTTCCCTATCATCTTTATGTTATTTCCACGCAAGTGCCGAATGTGGATGAAAAAATCAGATACGGCACCGCCTTGGTTTTATTGACCTTGGTTTTATTTATGAATTTAGTAGCAATTATTATTAGGTATAAATTCAGGAAGAAAAAGAAATGGTAAAATTTGAGATACACAATTTGAATATCTGGTTTGGCTCTATCCAGGCCATAAAACAGCTGAATTTAGAAATTATGTCTGGCGAGATCTTAAGCGTGATCGGCCCGGCAAACAGCGGCAAGACGACTTTCCTGCGGGCGCTAAACCGGCTGAACGAGCTCAATGTAAATTATAGGATGTTGGGGTTGGTAGAACTGGAAAGGCAAGATATCCGGGCTATGGACATAGAGGAACTGCGCCGTAAAATAGGGATGGTCTTTGCGCTACCCTTGCCTTTACCTTTATCGGTCTTTGATAATATTGCCTATGGCCCGAGGATGCATGGTATAAGCCATAAGGAAAAATTAGAGGAGGTTATAGAAGGGGCCTTGAAAAAAGCATATCTTTGGGAAGAGGTAAAAGATAGGTTAGATGAGTCGGCTTTTAAATTGTCAGGCGGCCAGCAACAGCGGCTTTGTATTGCCAGGACCTTAGCCGTTGAGCCAGAAGTGATTTTATTTGATGAGCCTTGCTCAGGGCTTGACCCTATCTCTACCGCAAAAGTAGAAGAGGCCATGCTTAAACTAAAAGAGAAGTATGCGCAGGTCCTGGTAACCAATAATGTAAAACAGGCAGCCAGGGTTGGCGACAGGACAGCCTTCTTTTTAGGCGGGGAATTGGTTGAATTAGACAGGACAGATAAGATTTTTACCGCGCCAGCTGACCAACGCACAGAAGATTATATCAGAGGGAAGTTCGGATAATGCCAAAAGTAATCACTAAGAACCTGAATCTTTGGTACGGCGCCTTCCATGCCTTAAAAAATATAAATTCGGCTTTTGAGGCAAACCGGATTACCGCTATAATCGGGCCTTCTGGATGCGGTAAGTCAACGCTGTTAAGGGTATTCAACCGGATGAACGACTTAATTGAAGGGGTGCGTACCGAAGGCGGAGTTTTCCTTGACGGCGCAGATATCCTTGGCGCCCAGACGGATTTAGTGGCTTTGCGTAAAAAGATAGGGATGGTCTTCCAGCGGCCCAATCCCTTTCCACTTTCAATTTACGAGAATATTGTTTTCGGGCCAAAAATTCATAATTCCATTAAACGGGATGCATTAGATGAGATTGTAGGAGAGAGTTTAAAATCCGTGCTTTTATGGGAAAGCCTTAAAGACAAACTCCATAAATCTGCCTTAGGATTATCGTTAGAGCAAAAGCAGCGGCTCTGCATTGCCCGGCTTATTGCCGTTAAGCCGGATGTGCTGCTTATGGATGAGCCCTGTTCTGCCTTAGACCCGCAGGCCACGCAACGCATCGAAGAATTAATGCGTGAACTAAAAAACAATTATACTATAATAATAGTTACACATAATATGCAGCAGGCAGCGCGGGTTTCCGATGACAGCGGCTTTATGCTTTTAGGTGAATTGATAGAATTCGGGATAACGCAAGACATCTTTACCAAACCACAAGATAAGCGCACAGAGGATTATATTACGGGAAGATATGGTTAATCCCTCGCCACAGTTTGTCGCAGCGAGTGGCTCGGGATAAAATTCCAGACAATAAAAGAAAGGGGAATTTTATGGAAAGGCATTTAGATGAAGAATTAAAAGAATTGCATAAAGAGATTTTAAAAATGGGCGTTTTGGCGCAAGGAGCAATCTATAAATCCATTGAGGCATTAAGAAATCGCGATAAGTGCCAGGCCGAGGAAGTAGTTAATGCCGATAATATGATTGATGAGCTGGAGTTGGCGATTGATGAACACTGTATTGATTTAATCGCCCGCTATCAACCGATGGCAGGAGACCTGCGTTTTATTACTACAGGAATGAAGGTAAATGCTGAACTTGAGCGGATTGCGGATTTGGCCGTGGATATTTCTCAGCGAGTTTTAGAATTAGCGGACAAGCCCTTGCTTAAGCCGCTAATTGATATACCAAAGTTATCCACAATTGCGCAGAATATGGTTCGCGATGCCATAGATTCTTTTGTCAAAAAAGATGCGGATTTAGCCGGGAAAGTAGTTTTAGCTGATTTCCAAGCAGATGAATTGCGCAACCGCGTCCAAGAAGAACTAATTAATGATTATCTGGCCCGCGACGCCTCAACTGCAAGCCGCGCCGTGCCGCTATTATTAATTGCCCGGCACTTAGAGCGCATTTGCGACCACGCCACCAATATCGCCGAAGATGTGATATATATGGTTAAGGCAAAAGTAGTAAAGCACCATCCGGAAGAATTAAAATAAAGGTTACCAAAAGAGCGGATTTTTTACTTGTAGGTATGTAAGAGCATTTGCACTGAGTAGTGGAATTGACAAAGGCGTTCTAAAAGCAAGAGAACGCTTTTTTATTGCCCAGCAAGGGCACACCCAACAATCCGATATGTTGGGGTGTCAATCAGTTGTTAAGACGCAGGCGTCTTTGATCCAGCGATTGGATAAAAAGACGCCTTAATTTTTTGGAGGTAGGATATGGTGAAGAAGATTGAGTGTATCGTCCGTTCTGAAAAGTTAAAAGATATAACCGATGCCTTAAAGAAAGTCGGTATCGGCGGGATGACTGTCAGCGAAGTGCGTGGTTTTGGTGCGCAAAATCAGAGGCCGGATAATTTTCTTTTTGTGCATAAAACAAAAATTGAAATTTATGCCAAGGATGCCCAAGTAAAAGAGATCATCTCCACAATATTAATGCAGTGCCAGGCCAGTAAGATGGGTGATGGTAAAATCGCAGTAATTCCTATAGATGACTGTGTGCGGGTGCGCACAGGAGAACGTAAAAACAAAGCCATATTGTAGAAAAGGGGGAAAGTGATGTTTAAAATTAAGAACGTTGTGTTTTGGTTTATACTTTTGTCATTCGGAGTTTGGATCTCGGATTTTGCCTTTGCAACACCTTCAACCCACATCTGGGCGCCATCCACGGATATCCAGCCTTACAAGAAAATCCACATTACCTCTGATTTTTATTTTCCTACCACCGCAAAAGGCACAAACGCCGATAATTACGATCAGCACAACTATGTTCTACAGGTTTATGGCCTGACTTTTAGCCTATTGTCTGACAAGCCGGATGAGAATATTTTAGGAAAGCTGTGGCAACCCTTAGGCAAGGTGATGGCGGAAACAGGGTTTGATTATAAAAAGGGCCTGGGTTCTGTTCTGGATTCAAATCCCTGGTATTTCCATTTTAAATTCGGCGTCCCGGAAGACGCCTATTTTAAGAATATGCCGGCGTTTGCCGTAGGAGCCTATGACATGGGCACCAGAAGTCATAGGACTAATTACAATATCGAGTATTTTAAGGCAGGCAAGACCGTTTCTATAGATAAACTTAACTTGGGTAAGTTTTCTGTAGGTTATTTTAACGGAAACGGAAGGCTCCTGCGCGACAAAAACGGTTTACGCGATAACAACGGTGTAATGGCCTGCTGGGAGCGCACTATGTTAGAGATAAGCGATAAGCTATGGTTGGCTGTTGATTATCAAGGGACACAATCTTCTTACGGTGCTTTAAATCTGGGATTTTCTTGGGCATTTACGAAAGATATTTCGGCAATCTTGGCTTATGACATCTATAACAACCGCAATCTTACAGATACAATAACATTTCAACTGGATGTTAATTTTTAAGAGATAGAAAGGAGGAAGATGTAGATGGATATGCAAATGGTAATGAATACGATTTGGGTTTTGATTACGGCAAAGATGGTTTTCTTTATGAATTTGGGGTTCGCCATGGTTGAGTCGGGTTTTGCGCGGTCAAAAAACTGTGTAAATATTTTGTCTAAAAACTTTATCGTTTTTGCAGTTTCATCCTTAGGCTTTTTGTTTTTGGGTTGGGGTCTGATGTTCGGTGATGGCAATCCTTTTATCGGATTAAAAGGTCTGTGGTTTGCCAGCGGGCTGGATAATTCACCAGCAGTTGGTAGTGCTTATCAGGGTGTATATTCCGCGATTGCCTGGACAGCTGTACCCTTCTGGGCAAAATTCTTCTTTCAATTGGTTTTCTGCGGAACAGCTGCCACTATCGTCTCAGGTGCAGTAGCAGAAAGAATTAAGTATAAATCCTTTATTTTATTTTCCTTTATTATGACCATGCTCATCTATCCAGTAGTCGGCCACTGGATATGGGGAGGTGGTTGGTTAGCTACAAAAGGAATGTTTGATTTTGCCGGCTCAACTGTAGTTCACTCAGTCGGTGGATGGGCAGCGTTAGCGGGAGTATTATTGCTGGGTCCGCGTTTTGGCAAATATAGTAATGGGAAGATTAATCCTATTCCCGGCCACAATTTATCTTTGGCTACCTTAGGAACATTTGTCCTTTGGTTTGGCTGGTTCGGATTTAACCCCGGCTCAACCATGACCGCAGACCCTATGGCTATCAGCCATATTGCCATGACTACTAACACTGCTGCTGCCGCAGCGATAATGAGTTCAACCATTATCTCTTGGATTATTTTAGGCAAGCCGGATTTAGGTATGACTTTAAATGGCTGCCTTGCGGGTTTGGTGGCTATCACTGCACCGTGCGCTTTTGTGAGCGTGTCTAGTTCTATAATTATTGGTTTGATTGCGGGCATACTAGTAGTCTTGGCAGTTATTGGCTTTGACAAACTAAAAATTGATGATCCGGTAGGTGCGTTATCTGTACACTTGGTCAATGGCGTCTTCGGCACTCTTTGTGTAGGTTTATTTTCTCAGGATAAGATTGTCGGCGTGGCTACGGGAAATGGTCTATTCTATGGCGGTGGCACAAAATTACTACTAGCTCAACTAATCGGAATACTTGGTGTCGGTGCTTATACGTTTATCATTTCATTTCTTGCTTGGGTGATACTTAAGGCCACCATGGGTATCAGGGTATCCTTGCAGGAAGAAATTGAGGGTCTGGATATCGGCGAACATGGGAACTTTGCTTATCCAGAATTCTTAACCAGAAAACCTGAACATTCTTCCTTAGGAGTGAAGAGCGAGGAATAAATAATTGTTTAAATTGGAGGGGGTAAACCTATGAAAAAATTAGAGGTAATTATCCGGCCAGAAAAACTCGATGGCGTACGTAGCGCTCTGGATAAGGTAGGTTACACTGGCCTAATGATTACGGAAATCGAAGGCCACGGAAAGCAGCGAGGCGTGGTCCAGCAGTGGAGGGGTGAGAAATATAAAGTAGAGTATCTACCTAAGATAAAAATAGAAATTGTAGTCAAAGATGCGGATGTAGAGAGGATTGTTAAGGCAATAATTGAAAGTGCCAAGACAGGTGAAATCGGAGATGGTAAAATTTTTATCTCTGATATAGAGAATGCTATAAGAATCCGTACAGGAGAAAGGGGAGAGGCAGCGCTGTAGTATAAGGCCATTCGCTACGCTCAGGGCTAAATTTGCTTAGCTCAAAAAGAAAGAAAATTTAGGTTACCAAAAAGCGCATTTTTTTACTTGTATAAGTGTAAGGTTAAAATTTAGGCACATTGTAGTGTAAAATTAGGCAGAGTTAGAAAACGGACAGAGGCGTTCATGTTGGTCAGAGAAGGTGACCGCGTGAGCGTTTTTTTATTTGTTAAACCCGAGGAGGAAGGACATGGCAACGAAACGCAAATCCAAAGCAGCAACTGAGGTAAAAACGAAAAACCCGTTGGTGAATGGCTCATTTGACGAGAAGGCAGCGCGGGATGTGCTGAAAATGGTTAAGGAAAAGAATATCCAGATAATTGATTTAAAATTCAATGATCTTCCCGGCCTGTGGCAGCATTTTTCTATCCCCGCCTCTGAATTGTTAGAAATGGACGATATCACCCGCTCTATTTGGGTTGATGGCATTGGTTTTGACGGTTCTTCTATCCGCGGTTTCCAAAAAATTCAGGAATCAGATATGATTTTGATTCCCGATCCTTCCACCGCGATTGTTGATCCGGTATGTGAAGTTTCCACCCTAAGTTTAATCTGCGATATTTACGACCCCTTGACTAGGAAGCCTTATAGCCGAGATCCGCGCTATATCGCTAAGAAGGCGGAAAGATATCTTAAGGATTCAGGCATTGCCGATAGCGTATATTTCGGGCCGGAGGCGGAATTTTTTATCTTTAATAGCATCCGTTTTGACCAGACTGAAAATTCAGGTTATTACTTTATTGATTCTGATGAAGCGGATTGGAATACCGGCCGTGATGAAAATCCTAATTTAGGTTATAAGATCCGTTTTAAAGAGGGGTATTTTCCTGTCCCTCCGCACGATTCAATTCAGGATTTAAGAAGCAGAATGATCCTGAAAATGAAGGAATCGGGAATCAACGCAGAGGTGCATCATCATGAAGTCGCAACAGCTGGTCAGTGCGAAATAGATATGAAGTTTGATAAACTGACCAAGATGGGCGATAACCTCTTGCTTTACAAATACATTATCAAGAATATGGCAAAAAAAGCGGGAATGGTTGCAACCTTTATGCCCAAGCCGCTTTTTGCAGATAACGGGTCGGGTATGCATTGCCATCAGAGCCTTTGGAAAAAAGGCGTAAATCTTTTTTACGACAAAAATGGCTATGCCCTTTTAAGCCAGACTGCCAAATACTATATCGGCGGTTTATTAAAACACGCCAACAGCTTGATGGCGTTCTGTGCCCCTACTACAAATTCGTATAAACGGCTTGTTCCCGGATACGAAGCGCCGGTTAATCTGGTCTATTCGGCGCGCAACCGTTCCGCAGCAGTAAGGATTCCGATGTATTCGGACAACCCCAGATCAAAAAGAATAGAATTCAGGCCGCCTGACCCGGCTTGTAACGGCTATTTGGCCTTCAGCGCGATGCTTATGGCAGGCCTTGACGGCATACAGCATAAGATTGACCCGGGCCAACCTTTAGATGTTGACCTTTTTGAATTGAGCGAAGAAGAAATGAGCAAAATTGCCACAGTTCCTTCTTCTTTACGCAGGGCAATAGATGCTTTAGAAGCTGACCACGATTACCTCTTAAAGGGCGGCGTATTCACCAAAGATGTGATAGATATCTGGCTTGAGTATAAACGTAAAAGAGAGATAGACCCTGTTAGGATGCGCCCGCATCCATACGAGTTTTATCTTTATTTTGACATTTAGCATTAACTTTTTACCCCGTAAAAATTTCGCGGGGTAAAAATTTGCTTTCAGGTGATTAAATTTTAGGCAAAAATAAGGATGTTTTAGAGAAAAAAGTTATGGAATTCGATGATTCTTTATATAGGGAGAAACAAGGTGTTGTATACAAATATGTCTTAGAAGCAATTGAGAAGCCGTTGATTGAACATGCCTTAGAACGCACCTATGGCAATCAATTAAAGGCAGCCAAGATATTGGGAATCAATCGCAATACCATACGCACCAAGATTAAAAAATTGGGCATTGATCCCAATAAATGGAAGATATAACTATGAAATACAATCATTTGCCCAGAAGACAAGGCCTGTATGATCCGCAGTTTGAGCATGATTCCTGCGGGGTGGGGTTCGTCTGTGATGTTAAGGGAAGGCCGTCAAACGAAATTATTCGCCAGGGTTTAGAGGTCTTACGCCGCCTTTCTCATCGCGGGGCAACCGGCGCAGACCCTAAAACCGGCGACGGCGCAGGAATCCTCATTCAGATTCCCCACGAATTCTTAAAAAAAGCCTGCCCGCAGAGTAAAGTTACCTTACCTAATCTGGGTGAATACGCTACCGGCTTAGTCTTCTTGCCGCAGGATAAAAGCGAACGTGAGTTTTGTAAGAGAATTTTCGCAAAAGCCTTAAAAGAAGAAAAACAGCATTTATTAGGATGGCGTAGTGTTCCTATAGATGATACAGAAATAGGTAAGACCGCCAAAGATACTCAACCGGTAATTGAACAGGTCTTTATCGCCAAAAACAAAAAAATAAAAGACCAATTAGAATTTGAACGTCGGCTCTATATTATCAGAAAGCTGGTAGAAAACAAAATCCGCGCCTCCAAGATCAAACAAAAAACACACTTTTATATTACCAATCTTTCCAGCCGCACCTTCTGTTTCAAGGGGCTCTTGATGCCTCAGCAACTGGAGAATTTTTTCCTTGACTTACAAGACAAAACTCTAGAGAGTGCCCTATGTTTGGTACATTCTCGCTATAGCACCAATACCTTTCCTACTTGGGATTTGGCGCAACCATTTAGATTTCTGGCGCACAATGGCGAAATTAACACCTTGCGGGGGAATATTAATTGGATAGGCGCAAAAAAGGGGTTGCTTAAGAGTAAACTTTTTGGCAAAGATATCGAGAAACTAAAACCAATTATTGTGCCAGGAGGTAGCGATTCGGCAAGTATTGATAATGTCTTTGAGCTTTTGGTGCTTGCAGGAAGAGGCCTTACGCATGCGATGATGATGCTTATTCCTTCTGCCTGGGAGCAGGATACTTTTATGCAGCAAGAATTGAGGGATTTTTACCAGTACCACGCCTGTCTAATGGAACCCTGGGATGGCCCGGCAGCAATTGCTTTTACTGACGGAACCTCTATCGGCGCTGTATTAGATAGAAACGGACTTCGTCCAGCACGCTATCTTGTTACTAAGCACGATTTTGTAGTAATGGGTTCTGAAGTTGGAGTATTGGATATCCCCCCGGAAGAAATTGCTTATTCCGGAAGATTGACGCCAGGAAAGGTTTTCTATATTGATACACAGCAGGGAAGGATTATTAGCGACGAAGAACTAAAAACCACAATTTCCAAAAAGAGGCCTTACGCAAAGTGGCTGAAGGCAAATATGCTAGAGTTGGATTCTTTAAAGCACCCACAGCGCACAACGCATCCCGCAGGGGGCGGGACACCGATTGCTCCGATACAATCGGGTGCTAACGTACAACATGATATTACGAGTTCTTTAAAAGCCTTTGGATATACGCGAGAGGACTTAAAGTTTATCATTCAACCGATGGCAGAAAAGGCCCAAGAGCCCATTGGTTCAATGGGTAATGATACGCCTTGCGCTATCCTCTCAAACAGGCCTCAGTTGCTCTACGATTACTTCAAGCAATTATTTGCCCAGGTTACCAATCCTGCCATCGACCCCATACGCGAAGAGATAGTAATGAGCCTGGAATGTTTTATGGGGCCGCGCAAGAACCTGTTAGATGAGACGGACGGGCATTGCCGTAAGGTGCGCCTTAAACAGCCGATACTGACCAATGAGGATTTAGAAAAGTTGCGCTACATCCGCAAAAAAGGTTTTAAGGCCAAGACAATCTCGCTTTTGTTCAAAGCAGGCGATAAAAATGATTTTATGAATGCATTAGATAGGATATGTAAAGAGGCCTCCTCTGCGGTTCGGCAAGGTTATTCATTTGTTATTTTGAGTGACCGCGGGGTCAACGAAGAATATGCGGCTCTGCCGTCGCTATTGGCTACTTCAGCCGTGCACCATCATTTGGTGCGCGATGCCTCTCGTTCTCAGATTGCCTTAATCGTTGAGAGCGCTGAACCAAGGCAGGTGCATCATTTTGCTTTGCTTTTTGCTTACGGGGCAGGGTGCGTTAATCCTTACTTGGCCTACGAGGCCATTGGACACCTTGTAAGCGAAAATTTGCTCGCAATAGATTTTAAAACAGCGCAGAAAAATTATATAAAAGCGATTGATAAAGGGATTTTAAAGATTCTCTCCAAGATGGGGATCTCTACGCTTCAAGGTTATAGGGGCGCTCAGATATTTGAGGCGCTGGGCCTAGATGAGGAGGTTATTGAGAGATGTTTTAAAGGCACGGTCTCCCGAATTGGCGGGGCTACCTTTGATGTGATTGCGCAAGAGTCCCTCGCCAGGCATAGAGAGGCATTCCTTAAGCGAGAAATTTCTTTGCCGAATCTTCTTACCGGCGGAGCTTATCAATGGAAGCGCGACGGTGAATTTCACCTTTGGAATCCGGATACTATTGCCGCGCTCCAAGACTCAACCCGCAATAATGATTTCGCCAGATATAAAGAATTCGCGCAACTTATTAATGACCAATCGCAGAATCCGACAACCTTACGTAGCTTGTTAAAATTTAAGAAAACAAAACCCATACCTATTGAAGAAGTTGAGCCAGTTGAATGTATATTTAAGCGTTTTGCAACCGGTGCTATGAGTTTTGGTTCAATCAGTAAGGCCACTCATGAGACGATTGCTATTGCGATGAATAGATTAGGCGGAAAATCCAATACCGGTGAAGGAGGAGAGGACCCAGCGCGTTTTATTAGTTTGCCTAACGGAGATTCTACGAGGAGCGCAATAAAACAAGTTGCTTCAGGTCGTTTTGGCGTCACCACGAATTATTTGGTGAATGCCGATGAACTACAAATAAAGATAGCCCAAGGGGCAAAGCCAGGTGAGGGAGGTCAGCTTCCCGGATATAAGGTCAGCACAGTTATTGCCAAGACGCGTTATACCACACAAGGAGTTACTTTAATTTCTCCTCCGCCGCACCACGATATTTATTCCATTGAGGATTTGGCGCAACTAATCTTTGACCTGAAAAATGTAAACCCGAATGCGCGTATCAGCGTAAAATTGGTTTCTGAGGTTGGGGTAGGAACTATTGCAGCGGGAGTGGCTAAAGGCCACGCAGACACAATTCTTATTTCAGGCGGAGACGGAGGCACCGGTGCATCACCGTTAAGCTCAATCATGCACGCCGGCCTTCCCTGGGAATTAGGAATATCTGAGACGCACCAAACTTTAGTCTTAAATGATTTACGCAGCCGAGTGCGTTTACAAACTGATGGCCAGATGCGCACTGGCAGAGACGTTTCTATCGCCACACTTTTGGGTGCTGAAGAATATGGCTTTGCTACTTCTGTTTTGATTGTCTTAGGATGCGTGATGCTGCGTCACTGTCATTTAAATAATTGCTCGGTTGGTATAGCAACTCAAGATGAGGTCCTCTGCCGCAGATTTAAAGGAAAACCGGAGTATGTCGAGAATTATTTTCGTTTTGTAGCAGAAGAGCTGCGCGAGATTATGGCTGGTTTAGGCCTGCGCACAATTGAGGAGATGGTGGGAAGAACAGACCTGCTGCGATTAAACAGCGATATCCGGCATTGGAAGGCGAAAACAATTGATTTTTCCAAGATTCTTTATCGGCCTAAAGTTCTAAATAGAGTAAAAACTCACTGTAGCGTAGAGCAGAATCACGAAATTGATAAAGTCCTGGATTTGAAACTAATTAAGTTAGCAAAACCGGCATTAGAAAAGAGAGAAGCGGTAAGTCTAGAATTAGAGATAAATAATACCAACCGGACTACAGGCGCAATGTTGAGTGGCCGGGTATGCCAGGTTTTTGGCGAAGAAGGGCTTGTTGATAATACAATTCATTTTAAGTTTAAAGGTGTGGCCGGACAAAGTTTTGGGGCCTGGCTGGCCAAAGGTATTACTTTTGAATTGGAAGGAATGAGCAATGATTATATAGGTAAAGGTATTTCTGGCGGAAAGCTTATTGTCTATCCTGATAAGCAGGCAAATTATAAATCAGAAGAAAATATCATTATTGGCAATACCACGTTTTACGGCGCAATTAGCGGTGAGGCATATATTCGCGGAGTAGCGGGAGAAAGATTCTGCATCAGAAATTCTGGCCTAAATGCCGTAGTTGAAGGAGTGGGGGACCATGGCTGCGAGTATATGACCGGCGGAAGAGTGGTAATTCTGGGGAAAACCGGACGCAATTTTGCTGCGGGTATGTCCGGCGGGATCGCTTATGTTTATGATAAAGAGGGGACTTTTAGCCCTAAATGCAATCTGGAGATGGCAGAATTGGAGACTGTTTTAGTAGAGGATGTGCGCACGATTTATAACTTAGTGCAAAACCATTATAAATATACGCAAAGCCAAGCCGCGTACAGGATTCTGGATAATTTCAGCCGCAAGATTCATCAGTTTGTTAAGGTAATGCCCAAAGAATATAAACGGATTTTAGAAATGAAAGATGCAGAAGAGGTTCCTGAATTACAAGAGGTCCTAGATGGGTGATATTAGAGGATTCTTAAAACTAGAAAGGCAGATAAGCAAATATAGGCCGGTTTGCGTCCGTATTAAGGACTTTAGCGAAGTAAGCATTTTTCCCGAAGCCGAACATTCCCAAGAACAGGCATCGCGTTGCATGGATTGCGGTACGCCTTTCTGCCATTGGGGATGCCCGATCGGAAATTACATACCCGAATGGAATGATTTGGTGTTTCGCGGGCATTGGCAGAAGGCATTTCAGCTTTTGGCAGCGACTAATAATTTTCCGGAAATCACCGGAAGGATTTGCTCAGGCCCGTGTGAATATTCCTGTGTTCTGGGAATAAATGATGACCCTGTAACCATAAGAGAGAATGAATTAGCGATAATTGAGTATGCCTTCAAGAAGGGTCTTGTTAAACCGTACCGCCTTAAGAAACGCACTGGAAAGCAGGTAGCCATAGTAGGTTCAGGGCCGGCAGGCTTGTCTTTGGCGGACCAGCTGAATAAAGCCGGTCATTTAGTAGTAGTTTTTGAAAAAGCAGATAAAATCGGAGGGATACTGCGTTATGGTATCCCTGATTTTAAACTGGAAAAATGGATACTGGAACGTAGGATTGAGATTCTTAAAAGAGAAGGGATTGTATTTAATACCGGTGTTTATGTAGGTAAAGGATTAAAGGCTGAATATTTGAAAAAAGAGTTTGACGTTATCTGTTTGGCTACGGGTTGCGGCGTACCGCGGGATTTAAAAATTGAAGGAAGGGATTTATCCGGCATTCATTTTGCGATGGATTATCTGATTCAGACAAATAGAAGAGTTGCCGGAGAAAAGATACCCCTTGACGATTTAATTGACGCCAAGGGTAAAAAAGTGGTAGTTATCGGCGGAGGCGATACGGGTGCGGATTGCCTGGGTGTAGCGCATCGCCAAGGCGCAACTTGTGTAATGCAGATAGAACTTTTACCTAAGCCAGCCGAATGTCGCACATGCGATTATCCCTGGCCAAAGTATCCTTTGCTTTGCAAAACCACCACTAGCCATGAAGAAGGCGGGATAAGGGAGTGGTCAGTCTCCACCAAAAAATTTAGTGGACAAGACGGTCGGGTAAAAAAACTTCTTTGCTCAAGAGTCACGCAAGAAACAGCCGACAGAGAATTTGAAATTGAAGCAGATTTGGTGATTTTAGCCTTAGGGTTTCTGCACCCTGAACGCAATGGCTTAGTCAAAGATTTAGGTTTAGAACTTGACTCAAGAGGAAATGTAAAAACCAATGAGAATTATATGACGAAAGTTTTAGGAATATTTTCTGCCGGAGATATGCACAGAGGTCAGTCTTTAATCGTGTGGGCGATCTCTGAAGGAAGAAAGGCCGCCCACTATATTGATAAATATTTAATGGGAGAAACCTATTTGCCGAAGATGTAAGTCTTAAAAATTGATGGTTCGACTGCGTTCACCATCAACCCTGAGGAATCGGCGTATT
>Ga0315294_10000414_pt1 | contig 46113 bp, 32 predicted proteins | sample YL17G13_40_MG_FD_203626 | JGI IMG/M metagenome (GOLD analysis project Ga0315294, IMG submission 203626) | Sediment microbial communities from Yellowstone Lake, YNP, Wyoming, USA - YL17G13_40 | ecosystem: Environmental > Aquatic > Freshwater > Lake > Sediment | place: USA: Wyoming | collected... | reverse complement strand
CGAACGCCATCTTCCCGCTATTCGTGATGGCAACGATGGATATCGGCTCGATGGTTCTCGCGGCCGCGGGACTGAGCTTCCTCGGCCTTGGCGCGGAGCTCGGCTACGCGGACTGGGGACAGATGGTCTCCTTTGCCCGCAACTGGATGTCGGGAACGGTTGGCAGCCCGCTCGTGTTCTGGTACACGATCATCTTCCCGGGGCTGACGATCGTCCTGTTCGGCCTGGGCTGGAACCTGATGGGAGACGGTCTCCGCGACATCTTCGATCCCCGCATGCGCGGCAGCAAGTAGGCTGGTGTTCTCCGTGGCGACCCTCAACGCACTGGCGCGCCTTTCGTAGATTGCCCGGCCGAGGGAGTCGCACCTGGACTCTCTGCGTAGAGAACCCTTAGCGATGCCTCGGGGCCCGGCCAACACCCGAGGTGAGCACGAGGGGAGTTCACCGTGCCGGCGCGGACCGCTTCTCGGCCTTCCCCGCGCGGAGCACGACGAATGACCCTCGGTCGAGCCCAGGGCTCGGGGGCTCAATGGACTCGTTTGCCGTTTCCGGCGGGCCGGTCAGGGTCTGAACGGCTTCGACCAAACGGAGCCCGACCTTCTCCAGAGCGGCGAGAACCTCCTTCGTGGCGTAGAAGGTGGCCTCACGATAGAACGCGTTTCCCTGTTTCAGCCGGTCGTAGAGCGTCCCGAACCGGCTATCTTTGGGGATGAATGCCAGGACCACACACCCTCCGGGCGCAAGGACGCGAAATGCCTCGGCGAACGTCAGGTCCACGTCATCGACGAAACACAGCGTGGTGACGTACAGCAAGGCATCGCAGGTCTCGTTGCCCAAGGGAAGGCATTCCGCACAGCCTCGCAGGATCCGGACTCCCCGGGCCGCAGCCAGTGTGCTGATGCCCACCGCCGGCTCGACACCCTCCGGAATCCCGAGCCGCGAAGCGAAGCGGCCGCTTCCCACCCCGATCTCAACGACCCGTCCGCTCCGAGGAAGAAGGGACCGTACAGCCAGAATCTCAGACTCGTAGATGTTGCGGTTCTCGTCGAACCAAGCGTCGTAGGCGTCGTAGTCCTTCTCAAAGGGTTCCGTCTTGCTCATCGTGCCGCTCAGTCCTCCTCCAAGATCCCTAGGATGGATGCCTTCGCGGCGAGGAAACCCGGGCTCATTCGTGCCGGTCCTCCGCCCCTATCTATTGATGGGGCTTTCACCTCGCCCCGCACGCTCCCCGGTCGAGGCGAGAGAACGAGCACGCGGTGACATAGAACCAGAGCTTCATCGATATCGTGGGTCACGAGGAGGAGGGCCCGGTCGAGCAGGCCCACCACGCCAGCCAGCCAATCCTGCAGGTGCTGCCGCGTGATCGTGTCTAGCGCCCCAAACGGCTCGTCAAGAAAGAGGATGGGAGCGCCGGTGAGCAGAGTTCGCAACAGCGCCGCGCGCTGCGCCATTCCCCCGGATAGCTCCCGGGGATAGACACGCTCAAACCCCAGAAGCCCGAACGGCTCGAGGCGTTCGCAGACGATTCTCCGCCTCTCCGCTCTTTCCATCCTCGCAAGCTCCAGGGGCAGCTCCACGTTCTCCAGCACCGTCTTCCACGGCAGGAGCAGCCCGCCTTGCGGCAGATACCCGGCGCGGGGGTAGCGGCGGATGAGGCTCCCGTGATCCCAGGCTTCCAGGCCGAGGAGGATGCGCAGGAGCGTCGTCTTGCCGCACCCCGAAGGGCCGACCACCGCCAGGCGCTCGAGCGGTGCCATCTCGAAGCTCACGTCTCTGAGGACGGCCAGCCTCCCGAAGGACTTGGAGAGCCTCTCTGCACCCAGGATCGCCGTCACTCTCCGGATGCGCCTCCAGGCAAGTAGGCGTTCGTGAACGCCGAATCGACGTCGATCGCGTGGTCGATCAGGCCGTTCTCCAAAGCCCACCCGGCGAATCGTTCCCATACCTCACGCCTCTGTGTTCCCCAGGGCACTCCCTCGTCTATGTACCGCGGTGAGAGCCAGGCCTGCGACGCAGCAACCAGGAGCGGCTCGAGCTCCGGAACCTGATCCAAGAGGATCACCGCCGCAGCCCCCGGATCGCTCATCGCGTAGCGGTAGCCCTTGGAGAGCGCCCGCAGGAAGCCACGCACAAGTTCCGGGCGCTCGGCGATCGTCTCTTCGCTTGTGATGACGACGGGCGTGTAGTAGTCCAGAACGTCTGAGAATCCCGGGAGAGGCAAGAACGAGAACTCCAAGCCTTGCAGTATCGCGTTGATTCCCTCCCATCCATAGAAGATCCAGAAGAAGTCCGCCAGCCCCCGGCGAGCCGCCGTGAAGGCGTCGATCTCCCCGATGTTGACGAAGGTGACCGTCGAGGCGTCGGCCCCCTCCTTCTCCATCACGGTCTCTACCATCCTCTTCTCAAGATCCTGCCCCCATCCCCCGTAGCGTCTATTCTCGAAATCCGTGGCGCGGTGGATCCCCGTCTTTGTGAGCGCGGCAAACCCCGATGTGTTGTGCTGGACCACCGCCGCGATGGACACGACCGGGATGCCCTCGGCGCGCGCCATCGTGACGTACTCCTGCATGGAGATCCCGAAGGCGCTCTTGCCGGTGGCGGTCAGCTGAACCGAGGACGCCGGTCCGGGCTCGACGATCTCGACCTTGAGGCCCTCTTCTGCGAAATACCCAAGCTGCAACGCCGCGTACAGGCCAGTGTGATTGGTGTTCGGAGCCCAGTCCAGGGCCACCTGGACTCGCACCGGACCCGCCACGGCCCCCGACGCCATGAGCGCGACGGCCACGAGTACCAGGGAACAGAGTCTTCTTAGATTCATACGTTCCTCCTCTCAACCCACGGGTTGAGCCTCCTCCCCACCCATCGCACGCAAGCGAACAGACAGAAGCTCGCCAGCATGACAACGAGAATCGCTGCGAACAGCCGCTCCGTCCTGAAGGACTGGAGGGCGCGAGTCATGTAGATCCCCATGCCTTTGGTTCCACCAAGCCATTCGCCAACGACCGCACCGAGGACGCTGTACGTCGAGGCGATCTTCAAACCAGCGAAGATACCGGGGAGTGTGGCCGGGACGAACACGTGCCGGTAGCACTGCCATCGAGTCGCCCCCATCGTCTCCAACAGGTCAAGCTGTTCGGTCTGCACAGTCTGGAAACCCTCGTAGGTGCTCACCGCAATAGGGAAGAAACACACGAAGGAGACGATCACGAGCTTGGCGAAGGCTCCCAGTCCAAACCAGATCAGAACGATCGGCGCGATCGCGATGAGCGGCACGGACTGAGAGAGCACCATCTGCACGTAGATAACCTCTCCCAGGGCGCGAGAGGCGTTCATGACCGTGGCCACGAGAAGCGCGGCTCCCGTCGCAACGGCCAGCCCTCCGACTGCGGCCAGAAGAGTGGCCAGAAGATGGGAGGCGATCAGCCGGCCATCGCTCAACAGGGCCGCCAGCGTCGCCACCGGCGACGGGAGAACGTACGGGGGGACGTTCGGAAGGAGCGACACCACCTGCCACAGCCCGACGAAGAGAATCACGCCGGCGAGCCACAGCCCTGGTACTCTGCGCCGCCGGGCGGCGCGACCGGGCCGCGAGATCTGCCGCTCTCTCTGGTTCACGGTGCCAGATCGCCTCGCACCGGCACGGCACGAGCGGGCCGAACAACGACGAGGACGATTCCCGTTTGGACTCGCACCCCGACGGGAAGCGAGACCACCTCGTTGGACACGCCGCGTGAGGAGGCCCGCTCCAGGACTCCGCTTTCAAGAGCGTACTTGAGTCCCCAGGTCGTCACCCCTTCGGCTCGCTCGGAAAGCGGAAGCAGGGACACGCCATCTCCGACCGCGACCCCCGTGAGGACCCTCTCCCCGATCACCACGAGCAGCCGCTCCTCTTTGCTCACCAGCTCGCCAGCCACTCCGGCGCGCTCGAGCTTTTCCAGAAGGTGGACGTTGGCGAGCGTCTGGTCGGTCCTTCCTCCCAGCGCCCCGTAGATGGTTATCCTCTCAGGGCGAGTGAGAAGCGCTTCGTCAATAGCGATCTCAAGGTCCGTTCGGTCCTTGTCTTGAGGATAGACGTCGGTGCGCGTGCCACTTGCGCGGAGGGAGAGGATCTCACCCTCCTCGAGCGAGTCGAGATCTCCGATCACCCAATCGACACGCACTCCACGAGCACGAGCCCTGGCCCAAGCGGCGTCCGTGGCGATGATGAGGTCGGCCTGCGCCACGAGCCCGACCGGAGGAGGCCCCTTTGGCCACGGCCCGGCGGCAAGGATAAGGACATCCTTACCGGCCACGGCGACCTCCCAGTCTCAGCGGCAAGAGCCCAGCGAGACCCGACGGGAGGAGATGGGAAATCGTACAACCCTGGCATTCCATAGCTTGCACCCCTTCCTGTCCTGGGTCGCAAGCTTTCTCGGCGCTTCCTGCGCTGGCATTACCCAGATCAGGTTCAAAGGGTCGAGGTGTGCCCTCCTCTCAGCCCATGCGTGAGCTCCCCTGTGGCGCGACTATACGTCACAGGGGAACTCTCTTCAACGAGGGAAGCAGGCTCTGCTGGGAATGTAGAGGGGCCCGCTGCCGGGCCCCTTGGCGTACTGACTGTGCGGGTGCTACTTGGGAATGAAGCTCGTCTTGTCGGTGATCCGTGCCACCGTGTGGGCGATGAGCTTGGAGATGTTCTCCACGTCGCCGAGGTGGACGACCTCACACGGGGAATGCATGTAGCGGTTGGGAACCGATACCAGTCCGGTCGCGACGCCGCTGTGGGACAGCTGCATCGCGTTGGCGTCGGTCCCGGTGCCGCGCGGCGCCGGCTCGACCTGGTAGGGGATCTTCTGTTTCTTGGCCGTCTCGACAAGGAGCTGAAACAGAGGCGGATTGATGTTCGGGCCGCGCGCGATGACAGCCCCCTTGCCCACGCCGATCTCCCCGATTCGCTTCTTCTCGGCCTCCGTGCCTGGGGTGTCGGAGGCATGGCAGACGTCAACGGCGATCCCCACCTTCGGCTCGATCCCGAAGGCGCTCGTGATCGCACCGCGCAGCCCGATCTCCTCCTGCACAGTGGCCACGGCGTAGACCGCTGCGGAGGGCTTCATCTCGGCGAGAAGGCGCGCCGCCTCGAGGACGACGAACGCCCCAACGCGGTCGTCGAATCCGCGGGCGGTGACGAGGTCGTTGCGCAGATCGGCAAAACCATAGTCGAGCACCGCCGCGTCCCCGATGGAGACGAGCGAAGCCGCGTCGGCACGGTCCTTCGCGCCGATATCGATCCACAGATCCTCTATCTGCACGACCTTCTTGCGGTCGTCTTCCTTCAGGAGGTGAATCGGCTTTCGCCCGATCAGCCCCAACACCGGCCCTTTGGTCCCCTGGATGCGGACTCTCTGGCCGGGAAGGATCTGCGTGTCCCAGCCCCCGATCCCGGTGAACGACAGGAAGCCCTTGTCGTCGATGCAGGTGATCATCAGGCCGATCTCGTCGGCGTGCCCGGCCAACATGACGCGTGGCGAGCCGCCTTCGTTCACGACGGCGATCGAGTTCCCGTGCGAGTCGACCCAGGCGCGGTCGGCGAAGCGCTCGGCCTCGGCTCGCCAGACGCGCGACGCCTCCTGCTCGTACCCGGACGGGCAGACGGTGTCCATGTATCGGCGGAAGAACGCGATTCTATCCTTCTTCATCGTACCTCCTCCCGTTGAGTGAGAAGAGTCTACCGTCGGCCGACAAGAGCCGCCAGGACGCTGGCCGACCGCGGCCGGACACCTAGCAGGTCAGGTGAAGACAGGCGCCCACCCCAGTGCTTCTTGAGGCCCGGTGGTTGAATTCCTCGATTGCCTCCGGCGTTCGCCGCACGACGAGAAGGATTCCACACGTCGCGGCCCACGCGATCGTGCTCTCCGGCACGAGCAGTCGCCCGAGAGATCCGGTGCCCACAACGACAAGGCTCGGGGCCAAAGCAAGAATCCACGAGAGGTCGTCGGGAAGAAGACAGTGCCCTTGTTGCCGCACCCAAGGACAGAGCACGTCTTCGCCGAACACCGCCAGATCTCGGGAGAAGAGCGCCCCGCCCACCTTCAGCTGGCCGAATCGGTACTCACTCAACAGAGCCACGCGGACATTCTACAGCGTGCAGGCCGTTGCGCGTCTCATCAGGCTCGTCTTCCCTGCTCGCATCTTCGCTCCCACGCGCTGCGCTTCCTGCAGCCGGACGCTTGCCGTCCCTTGACCTCTGGAAGGGCATCCGCTATCGTGAGGGCCAGGTTAGAGAGAAGGTTTCACGCCCTCCTCGCGGCCGAACAAACGAGACGTCTTTTCCCTTGCTGGGTTCCGGCTGTCTTTGCCTCGGGCGCCTTTCACGGAGCGGGCGGCGAAGGTCTGCCAGACGACAAAGGGAAGCGAAGCCGGTGGATCCTGACGTTCCTGTACGGAGGAGGCTAGACCACATGCCCATTCGACTCGCGATCGACATCGGTGGCACGTTCACAGACCTCGTGGGTCTCGACGAGACGACCGGTGCGATCGTCCTCGGAAAGGCCTTGACCACGCCGAAGGACTTCGCAGACGGAGTCAGCCACACCATCGCTAACAGCCACATTGACCCCACCGAGGTCCGCCAGTTCGTCCACGGAACGACGGTCGTCATCAACGCGCTCACGGAACGAAAGGGAGCCAAGGTGGCGCTTCTGACCACGAAGGGGTTCCGCGACGTCCTGGCGATCCAGCGCGCCAATCGAACGGACATGTACAACCTCTTCTACCGGAAACCGGAGCCCTTCGTCCCCCGTCGCCTGCGCTTCGAGGTACGGGAGCGGCTCACCTTCCGGGGCGAGGTGCTCCATGCCCTGGAGGAAGAGGACGTCATCGCCGCCGCCACGGCCTGCAAGGAGCAGGGCGTGGAGGCGATCGCCGTGTGCTACCTCCACGCCTACGCCAATCCCGCTCACGAGCGTAGGACCGGCGAGATCCTCCGAGCGCTCTGCCCGGAGGCGACCGTCACCCTGTCTCACGAGATCACGGGGGAGTGGCGGGAGTACGAGCGGACGAACTCGACGGCCCTGAACGCTTTCGTGCAGCCGGTCGCGTCGCGGTACCTCTCCGCCCTCGATCGACAGCTCACGGACCTGGGCGTGTCCGGGACGAAGTATGCGATGCAGTCAAACGGCGGGACGACCACGTTCGCCCAGGCAAAGAGAGTGCCCGTCCATCTCGTGGAGTCCGGCCCGGTCGGCGGGGTCATCGGCGCAAAGGTGATCGCCGATCTGCTCGACGAGCCGAGCATCATCGCCTTCGACATGGGTGGAACGACCGCCAAGGTCAGCCTCATCGACCACGGACACGTGAAGATCAACACGGACTACCACCTGGAAAGGACGGCAGCGTGGGCCGGATACCCACTCAAGATCCCGGTCGTCGACATCGTCGAGGTCGGCGCGGGAGGGGGGTCGATCGCGTGGATCGACTCCGGAGGGGCCCTCCACGTCGGGCCGCGGAGCGCCGGAGCCGACCCTGGTCCCGCCTGCTACGCCCTGGGAGGCACACGGCCGACCGTGACGGACGCTAACCTCCTCGCCGGTCGCCTCAGCCCGGACTACTTCCTGGGCGGGCAGATGCGTCTGGATCCGGGCCGTGCCGAGGCAGCGATGCGCGAGATCGCGGAACCTTTCGCGCTCTCCCTTCTCGAGGCCGCCGTGGGAATCCTGCGCGTCGCGAACGCCAACATGCAGGCCGCGCTCGAGCGCGTGTCCATCGAACGCGGCTACGACCCACGCGACTTCACGCTGGTCGCCTATGGTGGCGCCGGCGGCCTGCACGGAACGACCCTCGCCCGCGAGCTGCGGATGAGGCGAGTCATCGTCCCGCCCGCGCCGGGACAGTTCTCCGCCTGGGGCATGCTGATGACGAACCTTCGCCACGACTTCATCCGCACCCGCGTCATGCCCTGCGCCGCGGATCGCCTGGGGGAGATCCTCGCCGCCTTGGCCGAACTGGAGGAAGAGGCGAGGACTCAGTTCCGCGTGGAGGGGTTTCCCCTCGAGCACGTCACGATCGAAGAGTCCCTCGATCTGCGCTACAAGGGCCAGGAACACGCCGTCCGGACGCCGGTGAGGAATGGAGACCTGCATCACCCCGCCGGGCTTCGCGCCCTCATCGACCGGTTCCACGACCAACACGAGCAGGCGTACTCCTTCCGGCAGGACGACCCCGTGGAGATCGTGAACTTTCACGTCGTCGGCTGGGGCGAGGAGGAGAAACCTCGCCTCGAGCCCCGCCGCCGGGAGAAGCGGAGCCTGGCCCAGGCCTGCAAAGGCGAACGGCCGGTCCACTTCGAGAATGCGGGAACCCTTCCGAGCCGTGTGTACGAGCGAGAGCTCCTTCCAATGGAGGAGAGGTTCCGCGGTCCGGCGATCGTCGAGGAACCCGCCTGCACCACGGTCGTCTGCCCCGGCCAAGAGGCGGTTGTTGACCGCTTCTCGAACCTTGTCATCACGGAGGTCCGTCCATGACCACCAGGCTTCCCGTCGATCCGTTCACCGTGGAGGTGATCAAGCGCGCCCTGATCTCCGCCGCCGAGCAGATGTTCGCCGCCCTGGGCCGCACGAGCAAGAGCTCCGTCATCTACGAAGTTCTAGACTACGGGTGCGCCATCACCGACGCCAAGGCGCGCATGATCGCCCAGGCGAACGGCATCCCGCCCTTCATCGGAGTCCTCACCGACGCGGTAGCCGACACCGTCGCCAAGTTCGGCCTGGGGGGGCTCGAGGAAGGCGATATCATCATCACGAACGACCCGTACATGGGCGGAGCCACCCACCAGAACGACGTCGTGTTGGTGATGCCGATCTTCTACGAGGGCCGCCCGGTCCTCTTCGCAGCGAACAAGGCCCACTGGAACGACGTCGGGGGAAAGGACCCCGGAAGCTGGTCGCCGAGCGCGACGGACATCTACCAAGAGGGCATGCAGTTTCCCGTGGTGAAGCTGTTTGAACGCGGGAAGGAAGTGGCCGGCATGGTCGACGTCCTGGCGCGGAACGGACGGATCCCCGAGATGACCCTCGGGGACATGCGCGCCCAGGCGGCCTCGCTCCAGGTCGCGGCGCGGCGTGTCGTCCAGATCTGCGACAAGTACGGATTGCAGACGGTCCTGGAGTCGATCGAGATCTACCTCGAGCAGGGGCGGAGGCTCGCGCTGGACGAGCTCCGGAAGCTTCCTAAGGGTGAGTTCGAGGCCGAGGAGTGGATCGACGACGACGGGCTCGGCGGAGACCCGGTGCGGGTCAAGGTGAAGGTCACGATCCGCGACGACGCCTTCATAGTCGACTACACGGGTACATCGAAGACGTGCCGCGGGCCGATCAACGCCCCCCTCTCCGTCGTGCTGAGCACAGCGAAGTTCGCGTACAAGGCCGTCGTCGCCCCGCAGGGCGACCCCAACGAAGGGTTCTTCGCCCCGCTTCGCGTCATCGTCCCGGAGGACACTGTGTTCAACCCCAAGCGGCCCGCGCCCGTGAGCACGTACTGGGAGTCGAACAGCTATGCGGGGGACATCATCTGGAAGGCTCTTGCCAACGCTCTTCCCGACCGCATCACCGCGGGGCACTTCCTGAGCGTCTGCGGAACGATCGTGAGCGGGCTCGACGACGCCACGGGAGAGTGGTTCTTCTCCGTCGAGCCGAACGCTGGGGGCTGGGGAGCCGGGAAAGGAAAGGACGGCGAGGACGGTCTCGTGTGCACGGCGGACGGCGAGACGTACATCCTGTCCGTGGAAGTGGCGGAGACGCGCTATCCCTTCGTCGTGGATCAATTCGCGCTCAACGTCCAGAACGGCGGGCACGGCGAATGGCGTGGCGGGTTCGGACTGGTGAAGGACTACCGCATCACGAACTCGAGAGCCTTCGTCACCGCGAGCTTTGGACGCAACCGCTTCCCACCTTGGGGCCTTGCCGGGGGATGGGACGGAACCCAAAACGTCGTCGTCTTGCTCACCAAAGACGGAAGGGTCGAAGAGCGGGGCCGCTTCTCGAGCCGAGAGCTTGCGTCCGGAGACGTGATCCGGTTCATCACCGGAACGGGCGGGGGATACGGGGATCCACGCAAGCGTGACCCGCAGGCGGTGCTTGAGGACGTGCTCGACGGCCGCGTGACCTGCGAGACGGCTGAGGAGGTCTACGGAGTAGCCCTCGCCGGCGAGCCTCCCCGGGTGGATGCCGCAAGAACGGCCCGACTGCGAGGAGGCCGCTAATGGAGTTGTGGGAGGCGATTAGGGGACGGCGCAGCGTGCGCCGGTTCGCGGAGCGCCCGGTCGAGGCGGCCGCCTTGGAGCGGCTCGTCGAGGCCGCCGCCTGGGCACCGTCCGGCGGGAACGCCCAGACGTGGCGGTTCGTGATCGTGACCGACCAGGCCGAGGTGCGGCGAATCAAGACGGTGAGTCCGGGACTCCTCGGGGGCCCGCCAGCCCTCGTAGCCGTCTGCCAGGACCTCGCGGAAGCCCGCCGCCGCGGTGGGGCCCTCGGCGAGACCCTCCTGGCAGTGGCCGACGCGGCAATGGCCGCGCAGAACCTGCTCCTCGCGGCACACGCCGAGGGCCTGGGCACGTGCGTCGTCGCCTCGTTCCATCGCGGCGGCGTGGCGCGACTCCTGGGCCTGGAACCAGGCGTGGAGCCGATCCTCCTCGTGTCCGTAGGGTGGCCCGCACAGACGCCTCCGCCGCCCCCACGTCGCGCGGGTCGGGTGTCGTTTCGTGGGAAGGTCAACCATGCCGAATGAACGCGAGATGGAGCTCTTTGACCTCGTCGGGTACATGGTGACGAGCGCGCGCAACCTCCTCGACGAGACACCGCTCTACGGCCCGTTTCGTCTCGTGGACTCGGCGAGCCGCCTCATCGGGATCCTGGAGAAGGCCGGCACGGCAAGCCCTCGCCTCCTCGCCCTTCGCGACAGGGTCGAGGCGGGGAAGTACTCCGTGATGGGGGAAGAGCCCGCCTTCCGCGCCTTCCTCGACGATCTCGTGCACGCCGTGGTCGACGAGATGACGGGCGAGCGGGAAACGACCTGACCGGCGCCATCCGGGTCGATTCGCCACCTCTTCCGGGAGGCCGAAGGGAGCGGGGACCCGCCACTGGATCGTCCGCGAGCGACCAGCGGCTGTGCTACAATGCGCCCCATTGAATTGGGGTGCTGTCTGGGAACCGCGAAGCTTGCAGCGAAGCATGACCGAGGAGGAGACGCGAGACGGAGCGACTCAAGGCAGGAGATACGATGATGGAACACCGCATGCTTCGACACCCCATCCTTCCCATCCCACCCCGGAGGGTCATCCCCTTTGCCTGGGGCGGCGTGGCCCTCGAGGCGCGGGAGGGCGAGACGATCGCGGCCGCCCTGTTCGCAAACGGGGTGCGCACCTTTGGCCACCATCCCCGCGACGGCGCCCCTCAAGGGCTCTTCTGCGCCAACGGCCAATGCGCCCAGTGTCTCGTCCTCGCGGACGGACGGCCCGCCAAGGCGTGCATGACCTCCATCCGGCCGGGGATGCAGGTCGAGCCGATGGAGGGGCTTCCCGAACTTCCGCGCGTCCAGGCCGCCCCGGCGATGCGCCCCCCGGAGACGGTCGACGTCCCGGTCCTCATCATCGGCGGCGGACCGGCCGGGCTCTCCGCCGCGGCGGAGCTTGGGAGGCGCGGGGTCAGGGTTCTCCTCGTCGACGACAAGGACCGCCTCGGTGGCAAGCTCGTCCTGCAGACTCACCGCTTCTTCGGTTCGATCGAGGCCGTCCACGCCGGGACGCGCGGGATCGACATCGCGACGCTCCTCGAGAAGGAGGTACGCGTTCTAGGGACGGCCGAGCTGTGGCTTTTGAGCACCGCGCTCGCCGTATTCAGCGACGGGAAGGTCGGGATCCTCCGCGAGGGAACGCGGTACACGCTCGTCACGCCGCGGGTCCTCCTCGTGGCGGCCGGGGCACGAGAGAAGTCGCTCGTCTTCAAGGGGAATACGCTCCCCGGCGTCTACGGGGCGGGGGCGTTCCAGACTCTCGTGAATCGTGACCTCGTCCGCGCCGCCGACCGCCTGTTCATCGTAGGCGGTGGGAACGTTGGTCTGATCGCGGGCTACCACGCGCTTCAGGCCGGAATCGAAGTGGTCGGCCTGGTGGAGGCGATGCCGGAGTGCGGCGGGTACAAGGTCCACAAGGACAAGCTCGCTCGCATGGGCGTCCCCATCCACACCTCGCACACGATCCTCTCCGCAAACGGCAAAGACCAGGTGGAGTCGGTGACGATCGCCCAGGTGGACTCTCGGTTCCGGCCGATCCCGGGCACGGAACGCTCGTTTGCCTGCGACACTCTCCTCATCGCCGTCGGCCTCGACCCAGTGGCGGAGTTCTTCGACGCGGCGAAGGAGTTCGGAATGCCCGTCCTCGCCGCGGGAGACGCCGAGGAGATCGCCGAGGCGTCGGCCGCGATGTTCTCCGGGAAGATCAGGGGCCTCGAGGCCGCGCGCTTGCTTGGGCTGGAGGTGGAGGACACGCCCACGGAGTGGGCCCGTACGGCCGAGGTCCTCAAGTCGCGCCCGGGAAAGGCCGGTACTGAGGATGTCCCGGAGGGAGAAGAGGGCGTCGTGCCAGTCTTCCACTGCTCGCAGGAGATCCCCTGCAACCCCTGTTCCTCGGTCTGCCCGCAGGGGCTGATCCAGATCGACCCCTCCGACATCCGCCTCTTGCCACGCTTCCTTGGTCGGGCCGAGAAGAAGACGTGCCTGGGCTGCGAGCGCTGCGTCACGATCTGTCCCGGCCTCGCCGTCACGCTCGTGGACTACCGCGAGGACCCAGAGTACCCCGCGGTTACGCTCGCCTTCGAGTTCCCGCGCGAGAGACTCGGAGAGACGAGCCACGTCCGGGTCCTCGACACGGAGGGCGAGGACCTGGGAGAGGGCGAGGTGAGGAGCGTCCGGACGCTCGAGAGAAACGACCGGACAGTCCTGGTCAAGGTACGAGTCCCGCGCGCCGTCGCCAAGCAGGTCGCCGGGATCCGCGTCCAGGAGCCTTGGGTTTCCCAGGCGCTTCCGCAGATCCTGGAGCGTTTGGCCGACGACGTCATCGCTTGCCGCTGCGAGCGGGTGAGGGCCGGGGAGATCCGCGACCTCATCCGGAAGGGCTACCGGGACATAAACGAGATCAAGGCCGTGACCCGCGCCGGCATGGGCGCCTGCGGCGGCAAGACCTGCACGGCGCTCGTGCACCGCCTGTTCCGCGAGGAAGGCGTGCCCCCAGAGGAGGTCACCGGACCGGTCCGCCGGCCCCTTTTCGTCGAGGTTTCTCTCGGCGTCTTCGCCGGAACGGAGGGGCGAGATGACTAGGGGCACGAGCTACGACGTGATCATCATCGGCGCGGGGAGCGTCGGCGTGCCGGCCGCGCTCGCCATGGCCAAGGCTGGCGTCAAGGTGCTCGTCCTGGATCAATTCGCTAGTCAGGGTCAGGGGTCGCAGAAGGCAGCCATCGGCGGCATCCGCGCCACGCACTCCGACCCGGCGAAGATCAGCCTGTGCCTACGAAGCCTGGAGATCGTCTCGACGTGGGAGGAGACCTACGGCCACAATGTCGAGTGGTCGAGGGGGGGCTACTGCTTCGTCGCTTACCGAGAACGCGAGGAGAGGATTCTCAAAGACCTGCTCCACGTGCAGCATCGCTACGGCCTGGCGATTGACTGGCTGGACCGCAGGGAACTGCTTCGAGTCATCCCAGATCTCAACGCGGACGGTCTCCTCGGGGGAACCTTCGCGCCCCAGGACGGCCACTGCTCGACGATCCTCCTCGGGCATGCCTTGTACGATGAGGCGAAGCGTGCCGGGGCCCAGTTCATGTACGGAACTCCTGTCACGGGCATTGCCATGCGCGGCGGTCGCGTCCGCGGGGTGACGACGCCGCGGGCGGAGTTCTCGGCGAACGTGGTCGTGAACGCCGCTGGCGCGTGGGCGCGGGAAGTGGGACACCTTCTGAGCGTCGACCACCCCGTCACCCCCGACGCACACGAAGGAGGGATCAGCGAACCGGTCGCCCCCTTCCTGGGTCCCATGCTCGTGGACACCCGCCCCGCCCCGGGATCGGCGAACTACTACTTCTTCCAGCTACGCAGCGGCCAAGTCGTCTTCTGCATCACCCCCAGCCCCAGCATCTGGGGAGAAGATCGCCGCGAGACAAGCCGGTTCTTGCCGATGGTCTCGCAACGCATGATTGGACTCGTCCCGCGTCTACGAAACCTGCGCGTGCGGCGAACCTGGCGAGGTCTCTATCCGATGACTCCCGATGGGTCGCCGCTCGTCGGCTGGTCGCGCGAGATCGAGGGATACCTCATGGCCATTGGGATGTGCGGGCAGGGGTTCATGCTCGGCCCCGGCCTCGGCGAGCTCTTGGCGCGCATGGTGACCCAAGAGGAACTCTCCGCCAAGGACGCGGAGGTCCTCGGGATCCTTTCGCCGTACCGCTCATTTGCGGCCGAGGAGGCGCTGAAGTAGTCCCTCACCGGCGCCGCTCTAGCCCCATCGTTCTCCGTCGGTTTGGCTCAGCTTCCTCGATGGACGGGTTGGCATGGCAAGACAGGCGACTCCTCCCCTTGTCAGGTGAAAAGATACTGCTACACTTAACACGCCATGGAAGACATCGGAAGTGCGATCCGCGAGCTGCGATTGAAGAAGGAATGGACCCTTCAGAAGCTTGCTTCCCTGACGGGGCTCTCGGTGAGTTTCCTCTCCCAGGCCGAGCGGGGACTCTCGTCTCTCTCCATCGTCTCGCTTCACAACATCTGCGAGGCCCTGGGCGTCGACGCGTCGACCCTTCTCTCCGACAACAAGGTCCCCACCACGCAGCCTGGGTTCGTCTTCCCGATCGTCCCGGCCGCGGATCAGTTGTGCATCCGGATCGCGAGCTCGCCGGTCACCTATCGCTACCTGAGTGGCAGCTTCGCGAACCGGACCATCGAGGCCTTGATCAACGAGTTCCCTCCCAACTACCGTCATCCGCTGGCCACCCACGCCGGTGAGGAATTCGGTTACGTCCTGGAAGGGCACCTCGTGCTGCGGATCGAGGAGGAGACCTATCCTCTTTCTCCCGGCGACAGCTACCACTTCGTCGCGACGCGGCCGCACGGATACGAAACCTCGCCGAAGGAAGGGGCGCGCGTCCTCGTCGCGAGCACGCAGAAGTTCCTCGAGTGGCACAGCGAGACCCGCCTGGGAAGGAGTCCGGCGTGAGCGGCATGCTGCAGGGCATCGTCTTCGACGTCAAGCGGTTTGCCGTCCACGACGGCCCCGGAATTCGCACGACCGTCTTCTTCAAGGGCTGTCCGCTCCGGTGCGGATGGTGCCACAACCCGGAGAGCCAGGGCAGCGAACCGGAGCTCGTCGTCCGTCCGTCTCGCTGCCAGCGTTGCGCAAGCTGCGTCAGGATCTGCCCAGAGCGGGCGCTCTCCTTCTCGGACGAGGGGATCTCCGTCGACCGAAGCCGCTGCACGCGCTGCGGGACCTGCGCCGGGATCTGCCCGTCGCAGGCCCTCGAGATCGTCGGACGCGCGGTGACGGTCGGCGAAGTGATGGCCCAGATCGTGCGCGACGTCCCGTTCTACGACGAGTCGGGCGGCGGCGCGACCTTCTCCGGAGGGGAGCCTCTCTGGCAGCCTGACTTCCTCGCAGCCACCCTGCGGGCATGTCACGAGCGAGGGATCCACACGGCCGTCGACACCTGCGGGTTCGCGCCGTGGGAGACGATCGAGAGAGTCCGGGGGGCGACGGACCTGTTTCTCTACGACCTGAAGCTCATGAGTTCCAGCCGACACACCGAGTTGACGGGCGCCCCGAACGCCTTGATCCTGGAAAACCTCGAGCACCTGTCGCGGCTCGGCCAGCCCCTCGTCGTCCGCGTGGCCATCATCCCAGGCATCAACGACTCACAAAGGGAGCTTTGTGCCCTGGGCGAGTTCGTGGGGTCGCTTCGGAACCCCCCTCCGGTCGACCTCCTGCCGTACCACCGGATCGGAGTTGGGAAGTACGGCCGCCTGGGACGCTTGTATCACCTGGGAGACGTGGTGCCTCCGGACGAGGAGAGGATGGCCGAGATAGTAAGGCTGTTTGAGCGGTATGAATTCCCGGTCACCGTGGGGGGTGAGACGCGTGGCACTGACTGAGCGGGTCGCCCGCCTGTGGGAAGAGAGCCTCGGGGCGCGTCCCACGCTTTCGAGCGAGAGGGCAGAGCTTCTGACGACATTCGACGAGACGGATCGCCCCCTGCGTTCGGCGCCGGTGAGGCGAGCCCTCGCCTTCCGATACATCCTGGAGAACAAGACGATCTGGATCGGCGAGGGCGAGCTCATCGTGGGGGAGCGTGGCCCGCAGCCGAAGGCGACACCGACGTATCCGGAGCTGTGCTGCCACAGCCTAGAAGACCTCGAGATCCTGGACACGCGTGAGAAGATCCCGTTCCACGTCGACAAGGCCACGCGTGAGATCTACCGCGACCGCCTCATCCCCTACTGGAAGGGAAGGGCGCTCCGGGATCTCCTCTTCTCGGCCATGACCGAGGAGTGGAAGGAAGCCTACCGCGCCGGGATCTTCACCGAGTTCATGGAGCAACGCGCCCCGGGCCACACCGTGCTTGACGGGAAGATCTACCGGAAGGGATTCCTCGACTTCCAACAGGACATCCGCGCGAGGCAGGCACGCCTCGACTACCTGAACGACCCGGGGGCCTTCGCCAAGAACGAGGAACTCGAGGCCATGTCCATCGCGTCCGACGCCCTCATCGGCTTCGCCGCTCGCCATGCCGACGCAGCCCGTGCCCGCGCCGCCGAGGAGAAGGACCCGCGCCGAAAGGCAGAGCTCGAGCGGATCGCTGAGGTCTCTACCCGCGTGCCGGCTCACGCTCCGCGGGATCTGTGGGAGGCTCTGCAGTACTACTGGTTCGTCCATCTGGGCGTGATCACCGAACTCAACACCTGGGACGCCTTCAACCCCGGGCGGCTGGACCAACATCTCTTTCCCTTCTACCGGCGCGGGCTCGAGGAGGGGACCCTCACTCCCGAGTCTGCGCGGGAGCTCCTCGAGTGCTTCTGGATCAAGTTCAACAACCAGCCCGCACCACCCAAGGTGGGGGTGACGGCCGAGGAGAGCGCGACCTACACCGACTTCGCCCTGATCAACCTCGGCGGGTGCACGCCGGACGGCTCCGACGGGGTGAACGAGCTCACCTACCTCCTGCTCGACGTCATCGAGGAGATGCGGCTTCTCCAGCCGAGCTCCTGTCTGCAGGTCTCCAAGAAGAACCCCGATGCCTTCCTCAAGCGGGCGGCGAGGATCATCCGAACCGGATTCGGGCAGCCGTCGATCTTCAACGCCGATCTCATCGCCCAGGAGCTCGTACGCCAAGGGAAAACGATCGTCGACGCCCGCGAAGGGGGGTCGAGCGGGTGCGTGGAGGTCGGCGCCTTCGGCAAGGAGAACTACAACCTGACGGGCTACTTCAACATGCCCAAGGTACTGGAGATCACCCTTCACAACGGGGTGGACCCGCGGACGGGACGGCGGATCGGTCTGGAGACCGGGGACGCGGCCGGCTTTGAGTCGTTCGACGAGCTGGTGGCGGCCTACCGCAGGCAGCTTGGGCACTTCATCGCGATCAAGGTTCAGGGCAGCAACGTCATCGAGAGGCTCTACGCCTCCTTCATGCCCGCGCCGTTCCTCTCGCTTCTGATCGACGATTGCATCAAGACAGGAAAGGACTACCACGACGGCGGCGCCCGCTACAACACTTCCTACATCCAAGGCGTGGGGCTGGGGACGCTGACCGACTCCATGACGGCGATCAGGCACCACGTGTTCGATCGTCGCGACCTCTCGCTTGGCGAGCTGCTCGCCGCCACCGATTCCGACTTTGAGGGGAAAGGCCCCCTGCGCGAGACCCTTCTCCATCGAACGCCCAAGTACGGGAACGACGACGACGCAGCGGACGACGTCATGCGCGTCCTTTTTGAAGCCTACTTCGAGGCGATCGACGGCCGTCCGAACACGAAGGGAGGGACCTATCACATCAACTTCCTCCCCACGACCGTGCACGTCTACTTCGGGAGCGTCACCCAGGCCACGCCCGACGGGAGGCTCGCTGGGCACCCCCTGTCGGAGGGGGTCTCTCCGGTGCAGGGCGCGGACCGCCACGGCCCTACCGCGGTCCTCCGGTCCGTGGCGAAGATGGACCACGTTCGCACGGGCGGCACCCTGCTCAACCTGAAGCTGACACCACAACTCCTACAGGGAGAGCAGGGCCTCGACCAGCTCGTCCGGCTCGTCCGCACCTACTTCAAACTCGATGGCCACCACGTCCAGTTCAACGTCGTGGACGCGGCGACTCTCCGGGCGGCCCAAGCGAGGCCGGAAGAGTACCGCAGCCTCATCGTGCGCGTGGCCGGGTACAGCGACTACTTCTGCGACCTCACCCGAGTTCTGCAGGACGAGATCATCGCGCGCACCGAGCACCAATCGGTCTGAGTTCATCGCCACTCACAGCGCCGCAGATCTGTACGCTGCCGGTCGCCATCTGTTGTGATCCGCTTCGCGAGGCCCGCTTCGGTGGGATTCAAGACGGCTTGACCTTGGTCCTGGCCCCGTGGCGGAGCTCTGTGTGGACTCTCCTTGCAGTGAAAATGGCCACCTATCCAGTACGACTCGAATGGCCTTTCATGTAGGTGAACTCCGAAGGCAGGCAGCGAGCGGTGAAACCCTCTGCCTCTTGACTTGGGAGCGCGTTTCGCTAGACTGTTCTTGCAATGGATGGCAAAGCGAACGGGCGGCTGAGTTTCCGTGTGTGGGAAAAAGCGGACCGCGTTCGGCGGCCGTACCTTCCGTTCTCCTTTCGGCCGACGCCGACGGATGACTCAGCGAACCTGCACATGAACTCTCTTCCCATCTGCCATATCCGCCTTTCCCATGCACTAGCTGCTACGTTCAGTCCCACTCAATCGAATCGCCCGCCACACAACGCGCTCTTGGCCTCAGGCCTCTTCTGCGTCTTGCTCACGCGGCAGGCCAGAGGCGGCTCTCCGCGTGAGCGCCCGTCCGAGGGCCCGTGCGCCGGCGGCACGGGAAAGGGAGGCGACCGCTAGGAGGAGTTCCCGTTCCGTTTCCGGCTTAGACACCCAAGAACCGCGTTCCTACGGGGAGGCTTCATGTACAGACTGGGCACAGATGTGGGAGGTACCTTCACGGACGGCGTCCTGCTCGACGAGACGACCGGAAGGATCGCCGTAAGCAAGGTCTCGTCCACCCCTGAGAATCCAGCGATTGGGACTATCCAATGTGTCGAGAAGTTCGGCATTCCTCTCGACCAGGCTTCTTTCCTGGCGCACGGCACGACGGTCGTGATCAATGCCCTCATCGAAGGGAAGGGAGCGAAGACCGCGCTCATCACCACGAAGGGGTTCCGCGACGTCCTGGAGATCGGACGCTGCAACCGCACGGAGATGTACGACGCGCTGTACCGAAAGCCCAGGCCGCTGGTGCCGCGGCGGTTGCGGCTCGAGGTGAACGAGCGCGTGGCGGCGGACGGGACGGTCGTGGTTCCCCTCGACCTGGACGAAGTGGCTCGCCTGGCCGAGGTCCTGCGTCGAGACGGGGTCGAGGCGATCGCGGTCTGTTTGCTCAACGCCTACTCCAACTCCGAACACGAAGAGAAGATCGGGGCGTTCCTGGCAACCCACTGCCCCGAGGCGACCGTCTCCCTTTCGCACCAGATCACGAGGCGCTACTACGAGTACGAGCGCACGAGCACGACGGTACAGAACGCCTACGTCATGCCCGTGGTGCGCAACTACCTCAAGAGCCTCGAGGATGAGCTCGAGGCCCGGCGCTTCAGGAACGTGCTTCAGATCATGCAGTCAAACGGTGGCGTCATGGCCTCTCCGGTCGCCCGCGACATCCCGATCGCCATGGTGGAGTCTGGTCCAGCGGGCGGGGCGATCGGCGCTGCGCAGCTCGCCGGACTCTTGGGGTACCGGAACGTCATCTCCTACGACATGGGCGGGACGACGGCGAAGACCTCGATCATCACCGACGCCCTCCCGGAGACAACCGACCAGTACCTCGTCGAGGGGCGACCCATCCTCCTGCCGGTCGTCGATCTGCGCGAAATCGGAGCGGGCGGGGGATCGATCGCCTGGGTCGACGAGGCAGGCGCCCTTCACGTCGGCCCGCAGAGCGCGGGGGCGGCGCCCGGACCGGCGTGCTACAAGCGCGGCGGGAAAGAGCCGACGGTCACCGACGCGAACCTCGTCCTCGGGATCCTCGATCCGGAGTACTTCCTGGGCGGGGAGATGGAGATCGCGCCTGATCTCGCGCGGGAAGCGGTCGGGAAGATCGCTGACTACTTCGGGCTCTCGGTCGACGAAGCAGCCTTGGGGATCGTGAAGATCGTCAACACCAACATGTCGGGTCTCCTCCAGTCGATGACCGTGAAGCGGGGCTACGACCCGCGGGAGTTCGTCCTGGTTGCCTTCGGAGGCGCGGGACCGATCCACGCCTCGGCCATCGCGCGAGAGATCAACGTGCCCACGGTGATCGTGCCTCCGTCGTCGGGGGTCTTCTCCGCTTGGGGCATGCTCATGGCCGACCTGCGGCACGACTTCAGCCAGACGTACATCACCCCCATGGACCAGGCGCCGGTCGACTCGGTCAACGCCGTCTTCGCGAAGCTCGAGGGACGGGTGAAGGACCTGTTCGAGCTGGAGAAGATCCAAGACGACCAGATCGCGCTCAGTTACTCCGTGGACCTGCGCTACATCGGCCAGGAACACACGCTCCGCGTCCCGGCGCCCGCCCGCGTGAAGGCAAGCGACAAGCCCTCCCTCGATCGAGCGTTCGACGAGATGCACCTCCGCATCTACGGCCACAACGCCCCCGAAGAGAAGAAGGAGATCGTCTCCCTCCAGGTGATGGGGATCGGCAAGGTGCGCAAACCGGTTCTGGAGAAGATCCCACGCGGGTCGAGGAGCCCGGCGGCCGACGCCGTCCTGGGGAAGCGGCCGGTGTACGTGGGGAACGGCAGGTACGAACCATTCTCGATCCTCCGCCGCGACCGACTCGCAGCGGGGAACCTGATCGCCGGTCCCGCGCTGGTGGAGGAGACGACAGCGACCACGACCGTGGGGAAGGGCGAGACCTGCTCCGTCGACGAGTATGGCAACCTCATCATTGCGCTTGCGGGGGAGGGACGATGAAGATAGATCCGATCACGCTTGAGGTCATCCGCAACCGACTGATCGCTGCCAGCCGCGACATCCGTCGGACGGTCGAGCGCGCCGCCTACAGTCCGATCCTGTACGAGGTGGTCGACTTCAGCTGTGGCATCCTGGACAGTGAGGCGAACCTGATCGCCGAGACTCCCGGACTCCCGATCTTCCTCGCGAACCTCGGCTACGCCGTGACCTCCACCTACGAGACCATCGGCCGCGACAACCTGCATCCCGGGGACGTCATCCTGTGCAACGACCCCTACAACGGAGGAGGGACCCACTGCCCAGACCTGGTCGCTCTCTGCCCGGCGTTCCACGAAGGCAAGATCCGCGGCTGGGCAGCGTTCCGCGGCCACACGGTCGACATGGGCGGGATCTATCCAGGAGGCTGGTACAGCGACACGGTAGAGGTATTCCAGGAGGGGTTTCGGCTTCCGCCCGTGAAGCTTCTCATCGAGGGGAAGCCCAACGACGACGTCTTCCGACTGATCCGCGCGAATACCCGCGTCCCCGACGCCGTGCTGGGCGACATCCGCGCTATGGTGGCCGCGGTGAGGAAAGGGAGCCAGCGGTTCGTTGACGTGATCGCGACCTACGGCCTGGACGTCACCCTGGCTGCCTTGGAGGAACTCCTGGCGCAAGGGGAGCGCCTGGCCCGCGCCGCCGTCAGCCGCATTCCCGACGGGACCTACCGCGCCGAGGCGATCCTCGACGGCGACGGGAACGACGACAAACCGCTCGACGAGAAGATCCTCCTCGCCCTCACCATCACGGTGAAGGGAGACGAGATGACGGCCGACTTCACCGGAACGGGCCCGCAGAACCGCGGGCCCATGAATACGCCCGAGCCGTCGACCATCTCGGCGGCACGCTACGCGTTCAAGATCGTTACCACGCCGCATCTGCCCAGCAACGAGGGTTTCTTCCGGGCACTCAAGATCGTCATCCCCGACGGGAGCTTCCTCAAGCCGCGCTTCCCGGCAGCGTGCGCCATGTGGCCCACGCCCTCGACGACGATCCCGGACCTCTTCTTGAAGGCTCTCGCCCCGGCGATTCCAGACCAGGTGCGCGGAGGGCACTTCGGAGACGCCATGGCAAACTTCATCTATGGAGTCGACCCACGCACCGCGAAGTACTACGTGTGCGCTGAGGCCGACGCGGGCGGTTACGGCGGGAAGCCGACCGAGGACGGAGAGGCCGCTCTATTCTCGATGACCCTAGGCGACACCTATAACGTCCCATCCGAGGTCGTTGAGGTGCGCTACCCCTGGCGCGTGGAGCGCTACGAGCTGTCACAAGACTCGGGCGGGGCAGGGAAGTTCCGCGGCGGCTTGGGCGTCGAGCGTGACTACCGCTTGAGCTCCGACGCCGGTCTGACCGTCACGACGGACCGCGTGAAGTACACCCCGCCGTGGGGCCTGTTCGGCGGGAAGCCCGGGACGACCAACCTGACCATCGTCCACCGACGCGACGGAACCGAGGAGAAGTGGCGCAAGATCTCCAACCTCCCCCTCAAGGCCGGTGAGACCCTGACCTTCCGCGGCGGCGGGGGCGGCGGATACGGGTCGCCCCTAGAGAGGGACCCTTCCAAGGTGCTCGAAGACGTTCAAAACGAGTACGTCTCCCTGGAGAGTGCGAAGGACGACTACGGCGTCGTGATCGAGAAGGGCGCGATCGACCTCGCCGCGACCAAGAAGCTGCGCGCGTCCCTAGACAAGGGAGAGAAGAAGGAGCCGGCTCGTGGAAAAGCGCATCGTCCTTAGGTTTGAGAGAGGCGGAGACCTCATCGCCGATCTGGCGCCTGAGCTTTCCCCACGCACGGTCGAGGCCATGCTTGTGCTCCTCCCCTTCGAGGCGACCGCGTATCACTCCCGTTGGTCGGGTCGAGAGGTCAACTTCCCGGCCAAGAGCCCCATCGCCGTGCCACGGGAGAACCAGACAACCCAGATGAGCACGGGCGACGTCATCTACTGGAAGGAATGGGAGCTCGAGCCCGGGCGCGCGGCTGAGGCGATCGCGGTCTACTACGGCGCCGAGGTCTCGCGCGACCACCGCGGCCGTCTCCCCGTGAACGTCTTTGCCCGCGTCCCCTCCTCGCAGTGGAAGGCAATCGAGGAGATCGGCGTGCGGATCTGGCAGAGAGGAATCGAGAAGGTCACGGTCCGTCTGGCCGGAAAGGACGCGTAGGGAGGCGACGTGGAAGAGGCCCACGAGGACCGCATCGCAAAGGCTCAGGCGCGGATGCGGGAGACGGGCATTGACCTGATGGTCCTCTCCCTGGGCTCCAACCTGAAGTATCTCACCGGCTTCTCCGACGAACCGGGCGAGCGGCTGCTCATGCTCCTCGTCCCCTACGAGGGGGAACCCCTGTTTCTCGTCCCGGAGCTGTACGCCGATCAGGTGCGGCAGACTTCCTCGGTCCAGACGCTCCGGGTCTGGAAGGACGGGGAAGAGCCACAGGCGCTTCTCGGCGAGGCGATCGCCTCCCTCGGGGGCGCCCGGGGAGAGGTCGCCGTTGACGACTCGATGTGGGCGACGTTCCTGCTTGCGCTGGAGAAGGCGCTGCCGAAGGCCTCTTTCTCTGGTGCATCCAGGATCCTTGCCCCGCTCCGTATGGAAAAAGACCCGGCGGAGGTCCGCGCCATGGAAGAGGCCGGGGCGATCGCGGACCAAGCCTTCGAGGAGGTCCTGGGCCGGAAGATCTCGGGATCAAGCGAGCTTGAGCTGGCACGGGTCCTCCAAGACTCGATGCTGGCCCACGGCGCAGACGCGGTAGCCTTCGAGACGCTCGTCGCGTCCGGCCCGAACAGCGCACTTCCCCACCACCGGGCCGGCCAGCGACGGATCCAGTCCGGTGACGTCGTGATCCTCGACTACGGGTGCCGCGTCCGCGGCTACTGCTCGGACGTCTCGCGCACGGTCGTCTGCAAGGCGACGTCCGATCCGGTGCGGCGTGTGCACGCGCTCGTCCGGCAGGCCCAGGAAGCGGGGATAGGCACGGTCAAACCGGGTGTAGAGGCACAAGATGTCGATCGTGCCGCCCGCGCCGTCGTCGCGCGTGCCGGCCATGGCGAGCGCTTTATCCACCGAACGGGCCACGGAATCGGCCTCGACGTGCACGAGCCCCCGTACGTTGTTGAAGGAAACGGGCTTGCGCTTCGGCCCGGCATGACGTTCTCCGTCGAGCCCGGGATCTATCTCTACGGCGAGTGGGGGATCCGCATCGAGGACGTCGTGGCCGTGACCGAGGCCGGGCCGCGGCCGATGACCCGATCGACGCATGAGTTGCGAGTGTTGCAGTAAGGAGACCTGCGGTGCGCCCGCTCCCGGCGCGCTGTCTCCAAGCAAGCTGACTCTCCACAGACCAGGGGCGGAGCAAGGAGGTGGGAGGCGAACGGAGTGCGAGGGCGTGACGAGTGGAACCAAAGGAACGCGACACGAGGTGATGCGAAGTGAGAACCGCAAGGTTCCTGTGTGTGATGGTGGCGATGTTTGCGCTCGCGATCGGCTTGTGGTGTCACGTCGGCCTGGGCGCCGTGGACAACGTGGCAGTGATCAACGGGTATCCGACGATCACGACAGATCCGGCCACGGCCTCGGACTGGTACGACACGGAAACGATGTACAACCTGTATAGTCCACTGGTCTACCCCACTCCGGAGGGATCAGTCCGGTCTCACCTGGCCACAAGCTGGCAGGCGGTGGGTGGAGACCTCACCCATTGGCGGTTTGTGCTCCGGCAGGGAGTCAAGTTCCACTCCGGCTACGAGATGACAGCGGACGACGTCGCTTTCTCCATGACCCGTTTCATCGCGATGGGACAAGGCAACTCGGGGCCGCTCGGCAAGGTAACGGCGACCGTGGTCGACAAGTACACGGTTGACTTCACCTTGGATAAGCCGAGCGCCATCTTCCCCGAGTCGCTGGCTCTGTTCTTCCCCGTGGAGAAGGCGCTCGTGCTGGCGAACATCAAGAAGCCTGGCAATTACGGAGACCTTGGAGACTACGGCAACGACTGGCTGGGCACACACGACGCCGGGACCGGCCCGTACATGCTGACCGCGAACATCCCTGGCCAGCGCCTGGATGCCGCACGGTTCATGGACTACTTCGAGGGCTGGTCGAACGAGGGTTGGGGTCCGGACGAGGTACCGATCGACCGGCTTGTGTTCATCATGGAGACCGACTACACGAGCCTGATGACGCTCCTCAAGAGCCGTGGTCTTGATCTCGAGATCAACGGTGGTTGGACGCTGCCCCAATTGCAGCAGATCCAGGCCAACCCGACCCTAGACATGACCAGCTGCTGGGCCCAGAACGTCACCGTGTGGATGAACGCGAAGGTTGCCCCAACGGATGACGAGCACTTCCGGAAGGCCCTCCTCTACGCGTACGACTACGCGAGCGTGGTTGGACCCTGGCAGGCGTTCGGGAACGGTGAGACAGGATTGATTCTGCCCAACATGGCAGGCTACGTCCCGATCGACCCGCAGCCGCGCGCCCAGAACCTAGTGAAGGCACGGCAGGAGCTCGCGCTCTCCAAGTACGCCAACAACCTGAAGGACGTGAAGGTCGTCTACCACTTCTGCGGCGGCCTGGACTTCGAGGAAGAGGTCGGCCTGCAGCTGCAGGCAGACATGGCGAAGCTCGGCGTCAAGGTCGAGGTGGCCGGCCCGCCGTGGCCTCAGTTCTCCGCGGAGTGCTCCTCGGCCGAGACGACGCCCAACATGACGATCTTCCTTTTCGCTCCGCAGGCCTACCCCACCTACGACTACTACTTGTTCGACATGTTCGCGAAGAAGGGCCTAAGCTGGATCTTCGAGGCGCACTGGTACTTCGACGATCCACAGATCGAGACCCTGCTCAACGCGACGCGGGCTGAGGCGAATCCAGTGGCGCGGCTTGCGATCTACACTCAGCTGCAGCCGCTGATCGCCGCTCACGCCCTGGCACTCTATCCGTATCAGAAGCCCACGCTCTTCGCCCACCAGAGCTACATCGCCGGCCCGCAGGTGTCGATCCCCTTCGTCGGCCCGAGCGAGAACATGCACAACTGGCGGATCAATTTGACGCTAAAGGCGCAGATCACGGGGCAATAGGGACTGTAGGAAACCGGCGGGAGGGCGAGAGCGCCAAGCCCTCGCCCTCCCAAGTCTCACTCAAGAGCGGTCAAGGACACCATGGCCAAGTACATCGGTCTGAGGCTTGTGCAGTCGGTCTTCGTCCTCTTCGGGCTCTCGATACTGATCTTCTTCATCGCCCGGGTCGTGCCGGGCGACCCGGCCCGGGCGATGCTCGGATACCTGGCCACGCAAGACCAACTGCAGGCGGTGCGAGTCGAGATGCATCTGGACAAGTCATTCCCGGTGCAGTACTACTACTGGCTCAGGGACCTGTTCCACGGCAACCTGGGAAGGTCCGCGTACACCAAACGGCCCGTCGTGACCGATCTGGTGCAGTACGTGCCAGCCACGCTGGAGCTGATCCTGTTTGCCACGTTGATCTCCCTCGTCATCGGGCAGGCGATGGGAATCCTTGCCGGCTACTTCCGCAACTCCTGGTTCGACGGGGTTTCTCGCCTCGTGTCGTACCTCGGAATCGCCACTCCATCCTTCGTGATCGCGATCCTTCTCCTCTTCTTCTTCAGCCAGATCCTCCACCTCGCCCCGAGCGTCGGTCGGATTCCGATCATGACCCAGGCTCCACCCATCAGAACCGGGTTCATGGTGATCGATAGCCTCCTGGCAGGGCAGTTCAGTACCGCCCTCGTCGCGTTGAGCCACTTGGTCCTCCCCGCGTTCAGCTTGGCGATGATCCACATCGCCCAGGAAGGCCGAATCACCCGCTCGTCCATCGTCGAGAACCTAGGCAAGGACTACATCACCATGCATAGGGTGCACGGCATCCGCACCTCTCGCCTCGTCTTCAAGTACCTCCTGCGGCCCTCCATCATTCCCACGGTGACAGTCATCGGACTCGATTTCGCCTTTCTCATGTCCAACGCGTTCCTCGTGGAACTCGTCTTCATGTGGCCGGGCTTCGCGCGCTATGCCCTGACGACGATGCTGAACAAGGACTTGAATGCCATGGTCGCGGTGGTCCTGGTCATCGGTCTGACCTTCGCCGTGGTCAACCTGTTGGTGGACATCGTCATCACGTTCTTGGATCCCACAATCCGGATACAGCGGAGAGGAGGCTGAGCCGTGCGTCAAGAGAGAAAAGCGGACTTCCTCGCCACCCTCGCGCAGAGGAGAAGGACCCTCGCCAAGGGCTGGTACAAGTACTCGCGCAATCCCCTGTCGGTGCTGGGATTGGTCTTGTTGGTCCTGATCGGACTCGCCGCGGGACTCGCTCCTCACATTACGCCGTACCCCGCTCAAGCCGGTGCGTACACGGACTTCAAGAACGCCGGCAGACCGCCGAGCGGAGAGCACCTATTCGGGACGGACCGGATCGGGCGTGACGTCTTCACGCGGGTGATCTTCGGCTACCGATTCTCCCTTCTCCTGGGGATCGTCGTACTCGGCCTGGGCGTCGCGCCCGGCGTCGTCCTGGGTCTCTTAGCCGGCTATCACCGCGGGACGTGGATCGAATCGGTAATCATGCGGGTCACCGACGTCTTCCTCGCCGTGCCTCCCCTCGTGCTTGCCCTCGCGATCACGGCGATGCTCACTCCCAACCTCCTAAACGAGATGTTCGCCATCGCCCTCTTGTGGTGGCCGTGGTACTGCCGGCTGGTCTTCGCCGTGTCCTCCTCGATGAGGAGCCAGTTCTTCGTCCGTGAGGCGGAGCTCTCCGGCGCGAGCGAGGGACACATCCTCTTCAAAGAGATGCTGCCCAACTGCCTCGCGCCGATCTTGACCAAGATGACGCTCGACATGGGGATCGTCATCCTCCTGGGAGCGTCGCTGAGCTTCATCGGACTGGGAGCGCAACCGCCCACACCGTGCCTGGGCACGATGGTCGCCGACGGCGCAAAACGCTTGCCGGGAGAGTGGTGGAGCACCATCTTCCCGGCGCTCGCCATCGTGATCGTGATCCTGGCATTCAACCTGGTCGGAGACGGCCTGCGCGACGTATTCGCCGTCGAGGAGGTGTGACGCGTGGCGCTCCTGGAGGTGAACGACCTTCGCGTCGGGTACCGCATCTTCGAGGGCACGCTCAACGTCTTAAACGGCGTGCGGCTCAGTATCGACGAGGGGGAGAGGGTTGGCCTGGTGGGAGAAACGGGGTGTGGCAAGACCACCACGGTGAAGACGATCCTGCGAGTCCTTCCCGTCCCGCCCGCACAGGTGCAGGGCGGCGAGATTCTCTATCGCGGCGAGGACGTGCTGCGGATGTCGGCGCGCGCGGCCCGCGACCTGCGGCGGCGGGAAGTCACCGCGATCTTCCAGGACCCGCTTCAGGCGCTGAATCCGATGTTCACGGTGGGAACACAACTGCGAGACATCCTGAAGGAGTCCAGGGCCGGGCAGGACGGAGGGCGGCTACGGAGGCGCGAGATCGAGAAACGCTGCATCGCCGCTCTCCAGGAGACCGGCATGCCGGACCCCGAGCGGATCATGACGAACTATCCCAGTCAGCTCTCAGGCGGGATGCGGCAACGGATATGCATCGCCGAGGCCCTCTCCCGGGAGGCGCGGCTCCTGTTGGCCGACGAGCCGACGACCAACCTCGACGTCACGATCCAAGATCAGATCTTGCGCAAGCTCGACGAACTGGTCGACGAGAAAGGCACGTCTGTCCTCATGATCACACACTCGATGGGAGTGGTCCGCGACTTAACGCAGCGCCTGTACATCATGTACGCCGGGGCGATGGTGGAGACCGGCAAGACGAAGGAACTGCTCGCCCAGCCCCGCCACCCGTACACGCAAGGACTGATGAAGAGCGTGCCGCGGCTGACGGGAGAGGGGATCAGCGACGGAATCCCCGGACGGATCCCCAACTACCTGGAACCCCCGTCGGGGTGCCGGTTCCATCCCCGCTGCGAGCACGTCATGCCCGTCTGCAAGGAGGCGATCCCGTCGTTCTACCCCGTCGATGAGGATCACTTCGCGGCCTGCTACCTCTACCGGAGTTGATGGCGATGCCAGAGAGTATCTTGAGCGTGGAGCATCTGAAGAAGCACTTCCCGACCAAGCAGGGACTCGTCCGCGCGATCGACGATATTTCGTTCTCCATGGCGCCCGGGGACACCCTCGGCCTCGTGGGGGAGTCCGGGTCGGGGAAGACGACGACGGCTCAGTGCGTCGTCGGAATGTACCCTCCTACCTCGGGCGAGATACGCTTCAAGGAGGAGAGCATCGGGACGGCGTTCAAGCACCGGCCCAAGTACATCAAGGGCGACCTGCGCATCGTCTTTCAGGACCCCGGATCGTCGCTCAACCCCAAGCGGACCATCAAGCAAATCCTCTCTGTGCCGCTGAAGGTGCACGGCATCGGGACCCGGCACGACCGGCTCGGCCGGATGAAGGACCTTCTGAACATGGTCGAGCTCCCCGCGGACGAGTACCTGTACAAGTACCCCCAGGCGATCGGAGGCGGAGAGAAGCAGATGGTGGCCCTGGCCAGAGCCCTTGCCACCAACCCCTCGTTCATCCTGCTCGACGAGCCAACCTCAGCGCTCGACGTGTCCGTACAGGGAAAGATCATCAACCTTCTGATTCGGCTCCAGAAGGAACTCAACCTGACCTACCTCTTCATCACCCACGACCTGTCCTTGATGCGGAACGTCTCCAGCCGCGTCGCCATCATGTACCTGGGGAAGCTGTGCGAGATCGCCCCCACGGTCGAGTTCTTCGAGCGTCCCATTCACCCGTACACGAACATGCTTCTGTCGTCGATACCGGTCGTCTCAGACGAAGAGGAGGCCTTGAAGCCGAAGAAGGTCAGTTCCAAGGGCGAGATCCCAAGCCCAGTCAACATCCCGCCTGGCTGTAGCTTCCACTCGCGATGCCTCGCGAAGAACGGCCGCTGCGCGGAGGACGACCCCGCCATGGTCGAGGTGGCCGAAGGGCACTTCGTCCGTTGCCATGCCGCGCTTGAGGCTGACCCCACGCGCTTCGGGTCCGTATAGCCGATGGCCAAACCTCTCGCTCCCGAGAAAGCACGCCTCACGGATTGCCACGTCCACCTCGATCACCTTGTCCCCGAGGAGCGGGAACGCGCCCTCGAAAGGAGCCGCGCAGCCGGGGTCCGCTTCCTCGTCACGGCGGGAATGGACATCGCGTCCTCCTCGGCCGCCGTCGCCCTCGCCTTGCCCACGAAGGGAATCCTGGCCGGGGTTGGCGTCCATCCCTGGAACGCCGACCGGGCTCCACGCGACTTCGCCCAGACCCTGCGGCAAGAGGCCAACAGCCCAGGCGTGGTGGCGATCGCCGAGGCGGGCCTCGACTTCGAGAATAACGTCTTCACCGGAGTCTCGTACCGCGATAACCCGGCGCTCCGCCAGGCGCAGGAGCGGGTTCTTCGTGAAGAGATTGCACTTGCCTGTGAACTCCGTCTTCCGCTCGTCCTCCATGCCCGCGGGGCGTACGCTCCGCTCGTGCGGATTCTCAGAGAGGAGAAGGCCGACCGGGTGGGCGGAGCGATCCACAACTTCGATACCGACGTGTCGACCGCGCGCGTCCTGTTCGACCTTCAGTTCCTCGCGTCTTTCGGAGGAACCGCCACCTTCCCGACGCAGACGGCCGTGCACGCCCTCGTTCGCTTCGTCCCGCTCGACCGAATCCTGTTGGAGACGGACTCTCCCTACATGCCCCTCTACCAAGACTCCCAAAAGAACGAGCCGGCAAACGTGGCCCGCGTCGCCCAATCCCTTGCCGGCCTGAGAGGGATCGCCCTCGAAGAGCTCGTCCAGGCCACGTTCGAGAACTTCACGGCATTGTTTGGAGTCTCGAGATAGACGGAGCCATCCGCGTCACGGGATCCGTCCCGCCCCTCCAAGAAGCCGCGGTGGGTGGGTTCCCTGCACACTGCCCGTGCCCGTCTCGTCTGTGGCCGTGGCACCGGGGCAAGACCGACTTGTTGGCCAGGTGTCGCTCGCGGTCCGCGTGGTCCAAGCGGAGAGAAGATCCGATGCGGAAGAACGCGAGAAACTCCTGTTGTCTGGCCACCAGAGGCCACGGTATGATCGAAACGCAAGTGAGTCTACGCGGGAGGTGGAAGATGAACGCGTTTCCTGGTCCACGAAGAGGTCTCGTGGTTGTGGCGGTATTGTGCGCCTGCCTTCTCCAGGTGAGCAGTCTCGTGTCGGCAAAGACGATCCACATCCCACAGGATTACCAGTCTCTGCAGGATGCGATCGACGTGGCGGAGTGGAACGACAAGATCGAGATCGATTCGGGTGAGAGGCTCTTCGAGAACATCGTCATCAGCATGGCACGACGGTTGACCATCACGACCTCGTTCGCCAACCGGACGGTGACTCTCCAATCCAGGTGGCAGAAGGAGCCTGTGATCAAAATCGACGGCTCCTCCACGATCACCTTCGAGAACCTGATTGTGCAAAGCGGATCTATCGGGGTATTCTGCAAGAATAGCTCGGAGATCGTCTTCAAGAACTGCACGATTCGTGACAACGTCGGAGCCGGATTGAGCGGGACCGGCTATACCTTGAACAAGACGACGGTCTCCGGGAACGGAGGCTTTGGAATCGACCTCTCCCGGCCAGCCCCAGCGAGCGACAAGATCGACGCGACTCTGGTGGCCAGCACCGTCACCGGGAACCGACTGGGAGGAATCCTCGTCCGCGTAGCCCGTCTCACCCTGGACGGAACGACGATCAGCGACAACGTGGGATACGGGCTGGAGATCCTCGAGGCGGGGACCGCCACCTTCACCGACACGTCAAATCCCAGCGTCATCTCAGGCAACTCGACCGGCGGCGTGCACGTCAGCGGAGCCACGGTGACCCTCAATGGGCTGATCAAGGGGAACAAGATTGGCGCCCTGGCAGAGAACGCCACGCTGAACGCGTCCAACGCCACGGTGACCGGGAACAGCACCGGCGGCCTCGTTTACCTCAAGTCGACCGGCCTGGTGGAGGCAAGCCAGATCACAGACAACGGGAAGGAAGGAATCCTGCTTGACCAGGCAAGCGCGGTGACGGTTAGGAAGGGCACGGTCTCCGGGCACTCGACCGCCGGAATCCGGGCGACCGGAGGATCCCGCCTCACCCTGGCAGCGGATCTCGTCGTCACCCAGAACCCAGGCGAGGGAGTCCTGATAGACTCGGGGTCCCTGGTGTCCACGTCCGCGCAGATCCTCACAAACGGCAAGAACGGGATCCTCGCCACGAACCAGTCTCCGGTCGACCTCACTGGCACGACCGTCGCCACCAATAAGCTTGATGGCGTGGCAATTGTGGGGGCGCCGCTCACGGTCAAAGGAGGCGTGGTCAAGGAGAACGGACAGAACGGGATCCGCGTGACGAGCGGCGGCACACTCGCCCTGAGCGCAAGAGCCGTTGTGTCGGGGAACAAAGCGGACGGCGTCCTCCTCGACGGCACGACGGGAAGCGTCACCGACTCAGAAATCACAGGCAACCTTCAAAACGGCCTGCTCGCGGCGAACAAGGCGCCCGTCAGCTTCTCGGGCGCTTTGGTCGCGACGAACAAGGCCGACGGAATCGCCGTAGAAGGCGGGACCGCGACGATCAACAAGACCGACGTGAAGGACAACGGACAGAACGGCGTCCATGCGACAGCCGGCGCCGAGGTCACCGTCGCCGACCACTCCACCGTCTCGGGAAACACCGCAAACGGGATCGCCGTGGAGAACGCGTCGGCGACCGTTCAGACCTCTCAGGTCCAATCAAACCAGCAAAACGGCGGGAGTGCCATCCAAGGGGCACAGATCACGATCGCAGCCTCCACCCTGACCGGAAACACGATGAACGGAGTCCTGATCGATGGCTCGACCGCCACGATCGGTACGACTCAGGTGAGCCAGAACCACGAGGATGGCGTGAAAGCGGTTGCAGGCTCAGCGCTCGTTCTCCTCGCCGGGACGCTCGTCGCCCAGAACACGCTCGATGGCGTCCTCGTCCTGGACAGCACCGCCGACATCCAGGGCACGGAGATTCGTGCCAACGCGAAGAACGGCCTTGAGGCCACGAACGCCCAGGTGAAGCTCGACACGACCACCGTGGCCGATCAGGTTGAGAATGGGCTTCTCCTCGACAAGACCTCCATCAATATCACCACCTGTCAGATCCTGGGCAACCTCAAGGAGGGAGTCCTGGCCACGCAGTCGAAGCTCGTCATCACCGGCACGACCGTGGCCGAGAACAAAGAGAACGGATTCCTGCTGACCAACTCCACGGCCGACCTCACGGACACGAAGGTGAACCACAACGGGATCCGCGGGATCGACGCCCAGATGAACTCGAGCATCACCCTGACCACCTGCGAGGTCACCAACCATCAAAGCGATGGAATCAGCTTGCAGAACAGCGGCGCCGATCTGGCGCAAAGCAAGGTCAACGACAACGCAGCCCGCGGGCTCGGCGCCCAGGTGTCCACGATCGTCATGGACACGTGCGAGGTCGCCAGGAACGCGAGCCACGGAGTCGACCTCCAAAACTCGGTCGCCGATCTCACCTCGACCCAGCTCTTGAACAACAAGGGCCGCGCCCTGTCCGCGCTGGACTCGACAGCGTCCCTTGTGTCCTGCACAGCGCAGGGCCAGCCCGGAGACGCCATCGTCCTCACGAACTCCGCGGCCGGGCTGGAGAAGACGCACGTCGACTCAAACGGCGGGATCGGCCTCGTCGCCGAGAACTCCGTCGCCGCCCTGTCCGGCGGGACCGTCTCGCAGAACGGAAAGGACGGCATCAATCTCACCAAGGCGTCCATTGACGCTCACCAGGTCGAGATCCAGTCGAACAAGGGACACGCGATCGTGGGGGTCTCGTCGAAGGCCACGCTCGTCGACTCTATCGTCAAGAAGAACACGGCCGGGGGCCTGTCCCTCACCTTCTCTCAGGGATCGGCCGAGAGGACTCCTATCCAAGACAACGGCGGGTTCGGCGTGGAGGCCGCGCAGCGCTCGCGCATCACGCTGTCCGCGTGCACGGTCTCCGGCCATCCCGAGGGCGGGATCAAGCTTGCCGACTCCACGGCCGACCTCCGCTCCAGCACGGTCAAGGACAACAAGAAGCAGGGAATCGTCGCCACCAATTCGCAGGTGAAGCTCCTGGACGGAAGCGTGGTCTCCGGCCACCCGCAGGACGGGCTGTCTCTCGTCGCAAGCTCGGCCGAGGTGCGAGGGAGTAAGATCACCGCAAATGGCACCAATGGGATCCTCGCGACCGGATCGATCGTCGTGATCGTGAACGGCGAGGTCTCTAACCACCCACAGGACGGCTTGAACCTCACCAATTCCAAGGCCGACCTCGAGGCGACTCAAATTCGGGCGAACCGGGGACGCGGGATCGCTCTCGCCGACAATTCAGAGGCGAAGCTCGCAAACGTCACGGTGACCACGAGCGGCCAGGACGGGGTCTCGCTCGCCGCGAGCGCCCTTGAAGCGAAGGGAAGCCAGATCGAGAACAACGGCACGAACGGCATCCTCGCGACCGGATCGAAGGTCATCCTCACGGAAACGAGCGTCGCTCGCCATCCGCAGGACGGTCTCTCGCTCACGGGATCCACCGCGGAGATCGTCGCATCTACCGTGAAGGACAATCGTGGGCATGGGATCCTCGGCAGGGCGAACTCGGCAGCCACGCTCACAAGTTCCTTGGTCTCGGGGAGCGGAGCTGAAGGGATCGCTCTCCAAGACTCCGCCGCCGATCTCATCGACACGAAGGTCCAGTCAAACGGAGCGGCGGGCATCTCCGCCGTGCGCTCGATCCTAAACCTGTCCAAGGCCAGCGAGGTCTTTGGCCACTCTACCGACGGGATTGACCTTGACACAAGCTCAGCGAAGATCCTGGAGTCCAAGATCCACGACAACCGCGGCCACGGTCTCAAGGCGAGCGCATCCAAGGCGACGCTCGATAGCAGCACCGTCAGCCAGAACGGCTCAAACGGCCTTGACCTGGTCGCAAGCGCGGTGACCCTCTCCACTTCAGCTCTCACCGCAAACGGCGGCGCTGCGGCGAGCGTGAGAGAGAAGTCCCGCCTCGCCCTGGTCGCGAGCCGAGTCACCGGACACAACCAAGACGCGATCGTCATCGACTCGAGCGCCGTCGACCTCGAGGATACAGAGCTCACGGGCAACACGGCACGGGGCATCGTGGCGACGAACGGGACGCTCACCCTCTCGGGGAGCCTCGTGAGTGGTCACGGTGGCGCCGGGATCGATCTCACCGGTTCACGGGCCGACTTCAAGAGCTCGCAGATCAAGGACAACGGCGCGGAAGGGGTCGTGGCACTGGAGTCGACGATCGGCCTCAGCGACTCGTCCGTGTCCGGACATCCCACGACCGGTCTGCGACTCGACCTGTCGTCTCTCGAGCTCTCCGGAAGCTTCGTCACGGAGAACCAGGGGGCCGGGATCTCGGCCAAGGATTCCCAGGCGACCGTGGCCTCGAGCACCGTTTCGGGAAACACCGGCTACGGACTGGATTTGGTGAACAGTTCGGCGGTCGTCATGGACAAGTCCCAGATCAAGGAGAACGGCGCCATCGCGGTCCGCACCGATCACTCGACCGTAACACTCATCGACTCCACGCTGTCGGACCACCCGGCGACCGGCCTTCTCCTAGAGAACTCTCCGGCCTCGCTCACGGCGACCACGATCCGCGGGAACCTGGGCTGGGGCGTGGAGGCGATCGATCGCTCGGCCATGATGGAGAGCGGCTCCACCATCTCCGGGAACCGCCTGGGCGGAGTCTTTGTGTCGAGTGCCGTCGCCGCCTTCCTCGGCGGCGAGGTAAGTGGAAACCTGGGCAATGGAATCTCGCTCACCCTGCGCTCGGCGGCGCTGTTCGTCGACACGCTCATCAATGGAAACCTGGGAAGCGGCCTGGTGATCGACAGTTCCTCAGCCTCGGCGCGAGGGATCACGCTCGCCGAGAACCAGGGAAACGGAGCGATCCTGACTGCGGCATCGGTTCTCTCGCTCAGCCTGGCGCACGTCCAGGCGAACCTGCTCGATGGTCTCCACCTCGAGGGTTCGCTCATCTCCATCCGCGGCACAGAGATCCTGGGGAACAAGGGGTTTGGGATCTTCGCGGATCCCACCTCGACCGTCACCGGCTACGGGAACAAGGTCTCTGGAAACGGAACCGACCTCTCGCCAAACGTGACGCAGGACGTTCTCCAGCCGCGGTAGGGACTCAGGGGATTGGACGGGGCAGGGCGCCTAGCCCTGCCCCTTTTCTCGTTACGGGAACAGACGCAGGATCCGCAGACCCTTGTCTCTGTCAGCAACGAACGCGAGCTGCTGTGTAACGAAGAGGCCGACCGCGTTCCCGGGCGTGTCGAGCTCGGCGACGGGCCGCAGACTACCCGGATCCAGTGTACTGAGAGCGACCACGCCTGCGCTTTGGTCGGCAACGTAGAGATAGGAACCGGCCAGGAAGAGGCCGGAGGCCTCACCGGCCGTGTCGTAGGAGAAGAGGAGGGTCGGACGCGCTGGATCCGAGACGTCCACCACCTGGATCCCACTGTAGCCGCAGGCCACGTAGGCGCGATTTGAGGCGACCACCACGGCGTTCGCCTCGCCGGGAAGGCCGAGCCTCCCCGAACCCACCGGCTTCTTCGGATCGGCTAGATCGACGACCTCGAGCCCCTTACTGCCCACGGCGACGAAAGCGTAGCGCTCCGTGAGGAAGACTCCCTGAGCGAATCCAGCCGTCGCCCATGCGCCCACGATCTGCGGCTGCGCGGGGTTCCCGATGTCGATCACCTGCAAGCCGCCCTGCTGATCCGCGACGCAGGCGTACTTCCCGCGGAGTGAGACGCCCTGCGCCGAGCCGGGCGTCTTCACGCTCGCCGCCTGGACAGGAGCCGCCGGGTTGGACACGTCCACGATGACGAGGCCTCCGCCCCGGTCGGCGACGTACGCGTACTTGCCGCTCACCGCGACCGCCTGAGCGTATCCCGTCGTGCTGTGGGAGCCGATCTCCCGCGGCGCCGCCGGATCCGAGACGTCGAGGATGAGAAGACCCGCCACCCCGACGATCAGGTAGGCCCGGTCTCCTTCGACCCAGACGCTTGTCGCGTAGCCCCGAGAGGCAAACGAACCGACCTCCACGAGCTTGAGGATCGCCCGAATGGAGAGTGTGTACGGGCCGGTTCCCCCGGCCTTGCCGCGCTGCACGGCGATCGAGTACGTGCCGGCCGACGGCGCGGTCCACTGGATCGTCTGGCCCTTTCCCGCAGGTTGCTCCGCTTTCGAGAGGACGGTCCTTCCGTCGGTCGCGTAGAGAGCCAGGCTCCAGTTGGACGTCTCATCCTGCCCGGCGAGTAAGATCGTGTACTCCCCTGCCGCGCTCGCCGAAAACGCGAAGAAGTCCACGTCGCCTTGGACCTCGATCGCGCCGGCGACCGTCGACCCGTCCGTAGGGACGCTCCTTGCGGATGTCGAGTCGTTTCCGTAGTCGTCGGCGTACCCCCCGCGGGTGATCGAGAACTCGTAGCCTCCCGTTCCCGCCGGATCGGCGTGCCGCACCGCGGCGAAGTACGTCCCCGTAGCCGGAGCGGTCCAGAGGATCCGGGCGCTCTTCCCGCCGCCCGAGTTGTCGTCCTGTGCGAGGAGCGTCCTCCCGTCCCGGTCATAGAGGTCGATGACCGGATCCATGCCTGCGGTGAGGTTCCCTATCCCCAGGGCATACCGCCATCCACCCTCGGCCGAGAAGAGGAAGAAGTCGACGTCCCCTCCCGTCTCGATGTAACCGGGAACGGCCTTCCCGTCCGTCGTGATCGGCGAGGCCGTCGCCGCGTCGTTCCCGTGATCGTCCTCCTGGACAAGGCTCACCGAAAGCTCGTAGCAGCCGGTCCCGGTCGTAGCCTGGGCGTGGCGGACCATGGCAAAGTAGGTGCCCGAGACGGGGAACGTCCACTCGATCTTGGAGGCCTTGCCCCCGTCTGAGTTGTCGTCCACCGCGAGGATCGTCGCGCCGTCCATCCCGAAGAGGTAGAGCACCGTGTCCATCTCGGTTGAAAGGTGGCTCGTGCGCAGGATCATCCGCCGGCCGCCGGTTGCCGTGAACAGGAAGTAGTCAAGGTCACCCGGGGTCTCGATGCACCCGGCCACGAGGGTCCCGTCGACGGAAATCGGCGTCGCCGCAAGTGGGGTGTTGCCGTGATCGTCCGCGCCAAGCGCCGCGAGCGACACGATCGCAATAAGAGCCAGGAACCCGGCCGAACCGATGACCTTTCCCCTCATCCCATCCTCCTCTCCCGCACCGCCACCGCCGTGACTATACGAACGGGCAGGCCACTAGACAAGCCGCCATCGTTGTTTTCGGCACGCCTGCGCCGTGCGGGCCGGCACTTGCCCGAGGCCGCTTCGTTCGCCACAATGGAGGAAGATCCACAGAAGCTGGGAGGAAGATGGCGGTTCCAAAGGACGTCTTGAGGCTTGTCGAGCGGTTCGGAGAGCACCGCGACGCCTACCTCTCCGCCGAGTACAACGAAGCCACCCTGCGCAAGGAGTTTCTCGAGCCCCTGTTTGAGGCACTGGGCTGGGACGTCGACAACACCAAGAACTACGCGGAGGCGTACAAGGAGGTCATTCACGAGGACGCGATCAAGGTCTCCGGAGCGACCAAGGCCCCGGACTACGCCTTCTGCCTGGGCGGCGTGCGCAAGTTCTTCGTCGAGGCGAAGAAGCCCTCCGTCGACGTGAAAGGAGACCCTTCTCCCGCCTACCAGCTTCGCCGTTACGCCTGGTCGGCAAAGCTCCCCCTCTCGATCCTCTCGGACTTCCACGAGTTCGCCGTCTACGACTGCACGAAGAAGCCAAGTCCCACCGACACCGCCGCCACCGGACGGATCCTGTATCTCACGTACGAAGACTACGCCGAGCGTTGGGAGGAGATCGCGGGCCTCTTCTCCCCTGAGGCGATCCAGAAGGGCGCCTTCGACCAATTTGCCGCCTCCGCCAAGGGAAAGAAGGGGACCGCCGCGGTCGACGACGCCTTCCTTGGAGACATCGAGGCCTGGCGCGACCTCCTGGCGCACAACCTCGCCCTACGGAACCTCGGGCTCTCCCAGCGCGAGCTGAACGACGCCGTCCAGACGACGATCGACCGGATCATCTTCCTCCGCATCTGCGAGGACCGCGGGATCGAGAGCTACGGCGCGCTTCAGGGCCTCTTGAACGGGCCCCGCGTCTACCCACGCCTGGTCGAGCTCTTCCGCGCCGCCGATGACCGGTACAACTCCGGCCTCTTCCACTTCCGGGCCGAGAAGGACCGCCCCGGCTCGCCGGACACCCTCACGCTGACCCTAGAGATCGACGACAAGGTCCTCAAAGAGATCCTCGGCTCTCTCTACTACCCGGTGAGCCCGTACGAGTTCTCCGTCCTCCCGGCCGACCTCCTCGGCCACGTCTACGAGCAGTTCCTGGGCAAGGTCATTCGTCTCACGCCGGGGCACCGCGCCGTGGTCGAGGAGAAACCCGAGGTGAAGAAAGCCGGAGGGGTCTATTACACCCCAACCTACATCGTCGACTACATCGTGAAGAACACCGTTGGCAAGCTCCTTGAGGGGAAGAGCCCCAAAGAGGTGGCGACCCTCCGCGTCCTCGACCCGGCCTGCGGCTCAGGGTCCTTCCTCCTCGGCGCCTACCAGTGCCTCCTCGACTGGCACGAGAGCTGGTACACGAAGAACGACCCCGAGAAGTGGGCGCGCGGCCGCTCGCCCAGGCTCTACCGCGGCCCGAAGGGCAACTGGCGCCTGACGACCGCGGAGCGGAAGCGCATCCTCCTCGACCACCTCTACGGCGTCGACATCGATCCCCAAGCGGTCGAGGTGACCAAGCTCTCCCTCCTCCTCAAGGTCCTCGAGGACGAGAATGCGGAGACCCTTGGCAAGACCCTCAAGCTCCTCCACGAGCGCGCCCTTCCTGACCTCGGGCGGAACATCCAGTGCGGCAACTCCCTCATCGGGACCGACTTCTATGACGACCACCCTCTCGACTCCCTGAGCGAGGAGGAGCGCTACCGCATCAACGCCTTCGACTGGGAGATCGCCTTCCCCGAGATCATGAAGAAAGGCGGCTTCGACGCCGTGATCGGGAACCCGCCCTACATCCGGATTCAGGCGATGAAGGAGTGGGCGCCGATTGAGGTTGAGCACTACAAGAAGGCTTACGTCGCCGCCAGCAAAGGCAACTACGACATCTACGTCGTCTTCGTGGAGAAGGGGCTCTCGCTCCTCAACCCTCGTGGCCGCCTCGGCTTCATCCTCCCGCACAAGTTCTTCAACGCCCAGTATGGCGAGGCGCTGAGGAGCCTCATCGCTCAGGGCAGACACCTCTCGGAAGTCGTCCACTTCGGCGATCAGCAGGTCTTCGCCGGCGCTTCAACCTACACTGCCCTCCTATTCCTGGTCAAGGCTGGAACGGACTCCTATCGCGTCTCCCGGGTCGAGAACCTCGAGTCCTGGAGATCCGCGAAACCCGCTCCTGGGGTTGCTGTTCCCTCCGGCAGACTCGAAGCGGAAGAGTGGAACCTGAGCAACGCGACGGACACCCCGCTGCTTGATCGGCTGTTGGCGATCCCGACAAAGCTTGGCGACGTCACTGACCGGGTTTTCCAGGGCGTGATCACCGGTGCCGACCGCGTCTTCCTGATGACCCGCCGTCACAATGGCGCCTACCTCTCGTCTGCCACGGGACAAGAGCACGAGATCGAGGCAGACTTGATGCACCCCCTCTGCAAGGGCTCCATCCATCTTCGTAGGTACCACGCCGTCGCGGGTGACCTCTTCCTCCTTTTCCCCTATGAGGTGACGGGAGAAAGAGCCAGTCTGATCCAGCACGACATCCTGCGAAGCAGGTTCCCTGGGGCATGGCGGTACTTGGAGTCGAACCGAGGAACCCTTGAGGCAAGGGAGCGAGGGAAGTGGCGCAATCCAAGCTGGTACGCCTTCTCCCGCTCTCAGAACCTCGGGATCATGGAGCAGCTGAAGATCATGACACCCAGTATCGCTTCCCGAGCCTCGTTCAGTCTCGATCAGCACGGACACCTCTACTTTGTTGGGAGTGGAGGAGGCGGAGGAGGAGGATACGGGATAACGCTCAAACGCGCTCTTCCCGCGGGGTCCGAATTCGCTCTCTTGGGGCTCCTCAACTCCCGCCTCCTCGACTGGGTGCTGAAGCGCCTCAGCAGCCCTTTCAGAGGAAGCTACTTCGCGTATAACCGTCAGTACATCGAGCGTCTGCCAGTCCACATGGTGAGCTTCGCAGACCCCGATGAGAGAAAGCTCCACGACCAGGTTGCTGAACTGGCCCGCCAGATGTCGAACTTGTCGGAGCGGACGACGGCTGCCAGGACAGGCCACGAAAAGGAGACTCTCCAGCGCCAGATCGACGCGACGGACCGGAAGATCGACGAGCTCGTCTACGAGCTCTACGGCCTGACGGACGAGGAGATCCGCATCGTCGAGGAGACGACGGACTGAGCAGCCGCTGCGGAGTGATCGGAGGCTTTCCCCGCCTTTCGGCTGAACCATTGCGAACCTTTGAGGGGAGGTGACAGTGATGCCGGCCACCTATCAGGAGCAGTACGCCCGAATGAGGCGCTGGTACGACAGATTCAGCACCCTCGCTCAAGGTCGGCCGCACGATATGCCATCAGAGAACTACTTGGATGAGATCTACGCCTTTTTCCAGAACTGCCATCACTTGAAGGAGTGGATCAAGAACGACCCCACGGTTGATGCCCGCATCCAGCGGGCAGTTGAGGCTCATATCGACTCAAACCGCCCTCTTCGGCTCTGTGCCGATCTCTGCAACTCTCTGAAGCACCTCGAAAACTGGAACCGAAGTGGCGAAGGCCCGCACTTCGGCAGGAAACAGTTCGGCCTTGCCCTCGGACCGGGGCCGACGACCATCAATCTGCAGTACGAAGTAGAGACTGACACTGGGCCAATCGATGCTTTCGCGTTGGCAACAGAGTGCCTCGAGGCGTGGGATGCTTTTCTGACCGGCAATGGGCTCAAGTCGTGACGTCGGTTCGGGAGATAGCTACTATGGGGTCCGCGGGGGCCGAGAGGTTCAGGAACCATAAGATCTAACGACTCCACCAAACAGCCACTCGCCGTCAAGCCGCCAGGCCCCTCCAGCGAAGGCATGGGGGTCCCAGCACGGCTCTACAAGTATCTGCCGTCGCGCTTTGCAGACGACTTCGTGAGACGCGGGGACTTGTTCTTCTGCAACCTTGCCCATTTCCGCAAGATCGAGGACCGTGGAAGGCGTGATCTGCTGGAAGGCCTACACATGGATCGCCCAGACGGCTCTATTACGATTGAGATGAAGAGCTCAGGCTACCGGTGGCAGGGCAAGGCAAGTTTCCTGAACGCGATCGACCCACAGCGACTTCTTGTCCTCTGTCTTTCAGAGCTTCTGCTCGATTCGCTGTTCGAGAAGTTCCGTTCTGACACGTGCGTGGAGATAACCGATCCGTCGGAGTTCATCCGCCGCTGCCGAATGGCTGTTGAAAAGCAGTTCCAGTTCCGGGACTCTGATCTCCTCCACGGAGGAGTCCTGTACTATGCACCGAATCGACCTGCCCCAATCGATGTCACCAATCCCAAGCAGATCCCGTTCTGCAAGCACGAGACGTATTCTCAGGAGCGCGAGTACCGTTTGGCAGTGCCGCTCAAGGGAGCGCTCACCGTGACCCGCCGCATAGTGAATGAGCTCTTCTCCTTCGATGAAGAAGTCGCTGCCGGGATTTCCGATGAGCGGCACGTCATCATCGGCTGCATCGACGACATCGCTACCCTTCATTCGCGGTGACGGCCCCACGTAGAGCCGGGTAGCAGACGCAGGGGGAGCTCCGGGGACGCAATGCCGATCCGCGGAGGATCTGGGGACACAGTATTGATCTGCGGGTTGGGACGGATGCTGCTACCCCCCGAATTCCCCCGTGCCAGGTGAGATCGGCACGATGTCCCCCCGAACCCCAGTTGACATGCCATCCGAGGACCCGCCCTCTCTTGCCTTCCAGTCTAACCTGGTGAGAGCGAGCCTGGGGGAGTGCAGTGTCAGACAGCGTTCTCCAATGCCCGCTGAATCGCCTCGCCGACGAAGGATCCTTCAAGCTCCTGTTGCCAACGAACATGGCGGGGGCCAAGGGAGCGGGGAAACGGGAAGCAAAGGATCTGGCCGGCCCTCGGAAACCACCACCTCGACGCGTAAACGGCGAACAGGAGACCGCTGGGGAATGGGCTCTGTCGGAGATCGTCAACTGCCATCTCTACCTCCAGCTTCTCTAGATCCCCTTCATCATTCCACAAAGCAATGATTGCTTCCCCGTCCCCTATCTGACTGAACTTCTCGTAGATCTTGCCTACTGCTTTCCGGACGTCTCGCGATGGGTTCCCGTACTCCAAGAGAATCGGGTTGACCCTCGTGAGGTCCACCATTGGAGGGCCAGGATGCATTGGCCGGAACCGAGTTACCTCGACAACCGCTGTGTGCCCGTCCCGCGATACCGCCAAGTCAGGCCCCGCCTTGCCTGCAGGCTCGATGCACACCTTGAACCCCAGCCCAGCAAAGATCAGTGCATGCGTGGCCACAGCGAGGTGATCGAGCAACGTCTCCTTGTCAGTCCCAGACACCACCCGGGCAAACAGCCCGTCCGCTCCCGGCATGGCGCCGATGCGGCAGAACCAGGTTCTGTACATCTGAACTTCACGTCTATCAAGAAACTTGGCCGCCGCGCGGATAGCCTTGTTCATGCTCATGAAGGTCTCCCATCGCCAGGAGGATCTAGGGACACAATACCCATCTGCGGGTTGGGACGAGTACTGCGGCCCCCCGAATTCCATCCCCTGCAAGGTGAGATCGGCATTATGTCCCCCGATCGCCAACTGACACAGCGTCTCGCCTTTGCGCTGTCCTTGAGCTTGGCTCTGTCTCCCTAGTCCTCCTTCCCCGGCACAGCGCGGCCGGGCAGATTCCCGCGCGCGAGCGAGGCGAAGACCCCGACCATGCAGAGCACCGAGAAGACGGCGAAGGCGACGCGCGCGCTCGCGAGGAACCGCGGTGCGTTCGCCTGCGTGATCGGTACCTTGCCCAGGAAGAGAGCAAGGAAGAGCATCGCCACACCCATGCTCGCCATCTGTCCCATGGCGCGCATCGTGGCGAGGGTGCCCGAGGCGACGCCGTAGAGGCGCGGTCCGACTGCGCTCATCACGGCGTTTGTGTTTGGCGAGGAAAAGAGGCCGAACGAGAGGCCGAGCAAGGCAAGGGCCGCCACGACAAGAGGAAGGGGAGTCTCGACGCCCAGGAACGCGAGGAACGCCAAGGCCACGACGGTCATCCCCATCCCCACCGAGGCAACGATCCGCGGCTGGATGCGGTCGGACAGCCGGCCGGCGAGCGGAGAGAACAGGGTCTGCAGGACCGGTTGGGCCACAAGGACGAGGCCGGACGCCTCGGGGCCCAGCCCACGGTTGTACTGGAGGTAGAGACTCATCAGGAAGGCGACCGCGGCTGTCGCGGCGTAGTTGATGAGCGCCGCGAGGTTGGAGAAGGTGAACGCGCGGTTCGCCCTGAAGATGGCAAGATCGACGAGGGGGCTTCGGCTCCGGAGCTCCCAGAATCCGAACCCCACCAGGCCTGCCGCTCCGAGAAGGATGAGGAAGAAGCCGAGGGCATCGGGAAGCTCGCCGAGCCCAGCCATGAGGGCCACGACGCCCGCGCCGTAGATGACCGCCCCGAGAAGGTCGAACCGCTCCCCGCGGAACTCCGCCCACTCCTGGCGCACCTTCCACAGGAGGAGGAGGAGGAGGAGAGCCACAAGGGGAAGGTTGGCAAAGAACAGGCTCCGCCAGCCGAGGCGATGGGTGAGCACCCCTCCGAGGACGGGCCCGAGCGAGAGCCCGGTGTAGACGGCGGCCACGTTCCAGCCCAAGGCCCTGCCGCGCTCCTCCCGAGGAAAGGCCGAGGCGACCAGGGCAGTTGACGTGCTGAACAGCATCGCCGCACCGATCCCCTGGAGGACACGGAACGCGATCAGGGCACCGCTCGAGCGGGAGAGGGCGCACAGGAGCGACCCGACGGCGTACGTCGCGACTCCCGCTGCAAAGGTGCGGCGGCGTCCGTGCAGGTCAGCGAACCGGCCGACGGGAAGGAGGCCGACCGCGGCGGCAAGGAGGTACGCCGTGGCGATCCAGCCCATGGCCACGGCGCTCATCTGGAACTCCTGCCCGATGGCGGGGAGGGCAATGTTCACCGCCGAGCCCATGAGGGCGGCCTGGAAAGAGCCAAGCGAGGCGACGACCAGGACCCAGCGATTGTTCGAGGGCTCGGACATGGAAGGAGAAGGATACCACAGAGCAAAGCGAGCCGGAGCGCGGCGGCCCAAGGCCGGTGGTCTGTGCCTTTCCTGTCCGCGACTCGCTTGCGGGGATCGGACAGGCGACACCAGCCGGCCGGGCGACGCCTCCCCAGGCTGACCGCCGTTCCCAGTGTGCTTTCCGCCGTGGCCGCCGGAGATCTGCGGGAATCGGGCTCTCTCCTTTGGGTGGACCGACTCCAGGATCTGGGGACACAGTATCGATCTGCGGGTTGGGACGAGTACTGCGGTCCCCCGAATCCCATCCCCTGCAAGGTGAGATCGGCATTATGTCCCCCGAACGCCTCCGAACGCCGAATTCGAGGATCGGGACGAAGGTGGGCTAGACTTGAGGGGTAGCCGAACGACCCCGGCTCGGGTTAGTTGCC
>Ga0315294_10000413_pt1 | contig 46124 bp, 37 predicted proteins | sample YL17G13_40_MG_FD_203626 | JGI IMG/M metagenome (GOLD analysis project Ga0315294, IMG submission 203626) | Sediment microbial communities from Yellowstone Lake, YNP, Wyoming, USA - YL17G13_40 | ecosystem: Environmental > Aquatic > Freshwater > Lake > Sediment | place: USA: Wyoming | collected... | reverse complement strand
ACTGGGCGGGAGTTAAAAATTCCTCAAAACCAGGCGGCATTTGTCGCGTCTGGCTCTTTTCAAACCGATTGACCGACAGATTCCACAGCCACATAAAGCCGCGTCCCGCCCGCAACAGGCTCTTTTCCGTAAAACCTCCCGCCGATAACAGGGGCGAACCTTTGCGGTCTTCGATAATGCCGGCCAGAATCGCCAGTATCCGCCCCCAGCCCGGCGTGCCGTCACGGTTGAACGGGTCCAGCTCGTGCCCGTGCATAAACTGAAATACCTTGCCGCCGATAGTACGGGTGAACGGCCCGCTCATCCGTTCAAAAAACGGATGATGTAATAGCCCCGTCCCGACCAGTTCCTCCAAATCCGCATCGTGATTGCCGATGACATATCGCGCCTGCATCTGCGCCAGGCGGTCCAGAAACGACATCCGCTCCCTCAGCGCCCGGCTGATGTTGGCCTGCCAGAATTCAAACAAATCCCCCAGCACAAACAGCTCGCCGTTTTGCGCCTGGACGAAATCCAGAAACAGCGAAAACTGTTGGGCCTTATTGTCAAACGCGAAATTGTCCCTTGGCCCGCCGTCGCCCATGTGCAGGTCGCTGACTACATATATCGTTCTCGCATCATCCATATTTTTTATTTTTGATTTTTAATCTTTAATTTTGGTACATATCATACCCTGCCGGCAATGTTTTGACCAGTCCTGATTTTTGAACCTCCGGCGCAGGCGGACAATTGCACAAACGACGGTTTTGTGGTTGAATAGGAACAAAGCAAAACAGGACTGAATTATGAAAGTACTGATTTACGGCGCAGGAGCCGTCGGTCTGGGAATCGCATCGTGTCTGCTCAAAGCGGGCGCGAAGGTGTCTATCTTCGCCCGGCCTGAAACAGTTAAAAGCCTGCGTCAAAACGGCCTTGTCCGCACGGGAATCTTTGGCTCCCTTACCGCATCCCCGCAGCGATTTACAGCGTCGGCATCTTTAGAAGATTTTGCCAATGGTGCGTATGATTTTATCCTTGTCTGTACCAAATGCTATGATACCGCATACGCCGCGGCGGAGTTGGACGAGCATCGCCGGCTCCTTTCGCCCACAGGCGTCATCGTCCTGTTCCAGAACGGCTGGGGAAACGCGGAAATTTTCAATGCCCGTTTCCCAAAGGAAAAAATCTATAGCGCCCGCGTCATTACCGGCTTTACACGCCTCCAGCCCCACCACGTCGAGATTACCGTCCACGCCGACGCCATCCACATCGGTTCATTGTTCGCTGACCCGCTTTCGACCGTCGAACCGCTGGCCGCGGCAATCAACGCCGGCGGCATCCCCTGCATTACCACCGCCGAAATCGAAAAAGACCTCTGGGCCAAGATGTTGTACAACTGTGCCCTCAATCCCCTCGGCGCCATTTTGGACGTGCCGTATGGAGCGCTGGCCGAGTCGCCGGATACACGGGAAATTATGAATACCATTATTGAGGAAATCTATGCGGTGATGACCGCCGCGGGCTTTCACACCCATTGGAATACCGCTAAGCAATATGAGGAAGTGTTTTACAATAAGCTCGTCCCACCTACCGCGCTGCATCGTTCATCGACATTGCAGGACCTCAAGATGGGAAAGAAAACCGAAATTGACGCCCTCACCGGCCAAATCCTCAAACTCGCCGCTCCCTCCCATATTCCCACCCCCTGCAATGCTATCCTCTACCGCTTGATTCAATTTTTGCAAAACAAATAATCAAAAACAGAAGCGTGGAGCGTATCTGCCCTGAGCTTGGAGGCTGTGTCATAATTATGATTTTCGGAATAAATGCTTGTACGGAATCACAAAAAAGCCCGCAGGAGGCTGCTCGTAGAATCGAAATACACGGATCCGAATGTGTAAAAAGAGTGCCGTTTTGAATTGCGACACAGCCTCTTGTCGAAGGGGGAAAATTACTTTTTTAATCGTCAATCGAAAATCGAGAATCGGCAATTCTGCGTGGCCGTTGGCCACTTAATCACAATCAAGCCAATTGAAAGCCAACAACTCAAAGTCGTCGAGGTTCACCCGGCCATTTTGGTCTCTGTCAACGCCATTACACCAATCCGGCGATGTGCAGGATATTTCCAGCCACTGTCCGGCCAAGGCCATCAGGCCATCTAAACCATTGCCGGGCAGCACAATCGTCTGCAACGGTTGATAATCCCAGGGCCCTGTGCCAATGAATTTCTGAAGTGCCAGGCGATCCCGATCATAGCGATAGGCAATCGACTCGATATTCTTTCGCGCCAGATCCGACAACAAACCACACAGATAAATATGAGCATTCTCTTTGGGCTCCCGTCTGCCAAAAGACGCGATAAAAGGTTGAGCAAATTGTTCCAGTCGCTTCAACATGCCATGGACCACCTGCGGCTGAATGTCCGCTTGCTGAAGAATCTCGCGTTTTCGTATCTCAAATCGTCGCTCCATAATATATCCTTTCCATGGGGACTATTCCCATGGAAAGTCATTCGTATAAATGACTTACAAAACTTTAGTGAAATTATACAGTACAAATATTCGTCGCAAAAAATAGAGAATTTTGAAAATAATTTTGCAAACAATAGTTCTTTTTGCGTATAATTAAGTGTAATAGAGGAATATATTTTGGCTATTATTTTAGTAAAAAACCAAAAATTTTTAAAATAATAAGAAAAAATTGCATTTATGTGTCCTATTCTCTAAGGAAAAGATAATATTTGGAGAAAGATAATGAAAACAAAAAAAGCTTTTACGTTGATTGAATTGCTGGTCGTCATTGCGATTATCGCGCTTCTATTGTCCATTCTTATGCCCGCTCTGAAAAAAGTAAAAGCAGCGGGACAAGCGGTTGTCTGTGCAAGCAACATGGGGCAAATAGGAAAAGCAATGGTTTTGTATTCTGAAACTTATCGCTCATATGTGCCGAGAGCCGAAACGACAGATGTCACTTTAATTGCCGCGGGTGATTATCAAATTTGGCCGGTTCTTTTCGCTCCTTTCATCGGCGGCGATAGTGCGAGTACTAAATTGGAGAATTTCTGGGAGATCAAAGCGTATAATTGTCCCAGTTATCCAACTAACATTCCGGAAGGTACGCAGACAATGGATTATGTTGTCAATGCCTGGAAGTACGATCAAAATTATCTTGCGGGTTTCGAAAGGCATGGTACTACCAAAAGGTCAGCCATAAAAAATTTAGGCGCACTCATTTATTTGGGAGAATATGGTTATTATGAATACAACACTACGACGACACCCCGTACTTTGACTTCCAAAAAACTCGGTGGTGTCAAGGTTGTAACCCCACAGGACTTGCAGAATTTACAAACGAATCCTGCCTCAGCAAACACACTTTATTTAGACAAAATCAGATATATGGATGTTTACCACCAGGAAATGTTACCAAGCACTACCGTTGAACAAAACCGCCGAGTGGAATGGAACCGTCATAAAAAAGAAGGGACGAACAACCTTTTCTTTGACGGCCATGTGGACTGGCTGCGTTGGGATGATAATACACCCGAGAAGTGGAGAGTCCGCGAATAATAGTATTCCAAAATGTCGAATATCAAGCTGCGGCGTTGTTGAGCCTCAGCTTTTTTTATTTATCCCTGAGTTATAATATCCATAATCTCAATAAACATATGTACATAGCATTCAAAAATATCAAACCATTCACAATCTTTAGAATCTATCCAAGATTTTTTAAATATGATTTCAGGTTTAGTGTAAATGAGATATTTGCCCGGCGAGAAACCAAAAGCCATTGGAGAGTCTACAGGTTCTCCAACATTTATATTGGTCATTTTTTTGAATTGATTTCTTGCTTTTGAAGATGAATGAGCTACTCTATTTCTGACTATTCGAGCATCTCTAATGCGTTCTTGATACAATGATGATATTTTCGAATATGGTTCAGCTTTGTTAAAATGAATTTCGGCTCTGGATAATACCCAATCATAATCATTCCATCGCATAAATCTTGCAGCCTCATTAGAATTAATAGCGCCCGTTAATACTTGCATTGAATGTGTCGTGTTTTTACATTTTCCGATTCTTAATTTAGGCGAGTATGAAGATTCAGATTTAGCACCAGCTATATACCTCAGAAAAGAATTTTCAAGATACTCTTCCCAAGCAGCGATAATTGATAAAAAGGCTAACCCAACAACTTTGTATGCGACTCTTGGATGAAAAATTCCCTCATTAATAGATTCATAATTCCAAACACAATCATGTCTTGCGGGCGCATACACCCTAAGTGCCGTTTCGATGGCACTTCCAAAATCCTTCCGAACGGTCTTTATCGACACCTGTGCCATAAGTCATCAATCTAACAATAAGGTAATTATACAGCCTGTATAAAACGGGAAAAATAGACTGCTTTCTTTTGGTTAAGAAGTTTTTGTTGCCTCTTCAAGGTTTACAAGTCTCCTTATTTCTCTGTTTTGGAAGAGTTAGTGGAATTATACCCCGAAAAAGGTTAAAAGGGAAAGGGAAAATTAATTGACGATTGACGAATTTCGATTGGGAATCGAAATAAAAGTGAATAGTCGATAGTGAATGGTGAATAGTCTGGATTCCGGCTTTCGCCGGAATGACACGGACCCGTCTTCGCTAAGGCTACGACGCGACACGCAGGGTGGACGTAATGGACACAGTGGACGGGGTGGACGAAATACAAATAGGCAAAAACAGCATGGGCTAAAGCCCATCCTACCACTCCACAGCCGGAGGCGGCGAATTAATTGACGATTTTCGATTGACGATTGATGATTGGGTAAAGGGACCCTTCGCTGCGAGGCTGTGTCATAATTATGATTTTCGGAATAAATGCTTGTACGGAATCACAAAAAAGCCCGCAGGAGGCTGCTCGTAGAATCGAAATACACGGATCCGAATGTGTAAAAAGAGTGCCGTTTTGAATTGCGACACAGCCTCTACGCTCAGGGTGACACACAGTGGCCGGTTAGTATTTCTTACGAAATCTGGCGGTGGGGATATTCAAGATGGAGCGGTATTTGGCGACAGTTCGGCGGGCGATGCGGCCCATTCCCGCTTCAGTGAGTTTCCTGCGGATTTCGTCGTCGCTTAGCGGGTGGGCCTTGTCCTCAGCGTCGATAATCTCCTGGAGTCTGGCTTTAACGGCGTCATAGCTGAGTTCGCGGCCCTGGTCGTCTTCGGTGCCGCCGCTGAAAAAACCGCGGAGCGGCAAAATACCCTGCGGACACTGCATATATTTGCCCGCGACGGCGCGGGAAATGGTTGCGATATGAACGCCGACTTTCCCGGCGATGACCGCCATCGGCAGCGGCTTGAGATATAATTTGCCCTTGTCGAAAAAGTCCTTCTGGTGTTCCACCACTGCGCGAGCCACACGCAACAGGGTATGTTTTCGCTGTTCGATGGCGTCCATAAACCACTGGGCGGAGCGGATATTTTTCTGCAGGAACTGGCGTGTGTTTTCGTCGATGCCTCGGTCGCGGGCCATTTTGCGGTAAAACTGATTGACGCGAAGACTGGGCATCCGCGTCTCGGCGAGGAAGACCTGATAGCCGCCCTGTTCATCCGGCTCAACGATGACATCGGCGGTAATGGGATGATTTTCATTTCGGCCTACCGATAGGCCGGGAGAAATGTCCAGCTTGCTCATCCGCTCAATCGCCCTGCCGATCCGCTCGACGGTGGCGTTCATCTTTTTGGCGATACGGGGCAGGTGGTTTTCCAGCAGGTCGTTCCAGTGATTGCGTAACAGCTCCATTTCAAACGACATATCTTCCGGAAACTGTTCCATCTGAAGCAACAGACATTCCCGCGGGTCCCTGGCGCCGACGCCCGCCGGTTCGAGTTTTTGAATCAGGCGCAGGGCCTGGGTCAATTCTTCCAGGCCGAATGGGTATTTATCCTTGTTTTGCAGTTGTTCGAGGCGGACGGCCAGATAGCCCTTGTCGTCGAGATAGTCGATAAGTAAATCGCCGGCGGATTTAACCAGTTCCGCCGCCTCGACCAGCCGCCATTGTTCGCGCAGCGAATCGTGCAGTGAAATATCCCCCGCGGCGGTATTTTGCATCGCCTCCATTTTTCTGTCCGGCTCGCCGTCGTTCCGCACGGGCCGATAGGAATACCCTTCAAAGTAATTCTCAAACTCCTCGGAAACATTTTCCAGTCGCTGAAAATCTTCCACCTTGTCGGAATCCTCACGAACAACCAGCTCTCGTTCCTCCGATTCTTCATCAGGCGCGGTCTGCGCGGCTTCTGTCTGCGCGACGGGCGGCTCATCAGCCAGTTCCAGCACGGGATTGCTATTGAGCTCGGCCTCGATTTTTTCCTGCAGCACAAGCAGCGGCAGTTGAAGTACCTCCATCGACTGAATCATTCGAGGAGACAGCTTCATCTGCTGTTCCATCCGCATCTGGTTGCTTAAAGACAGCTTCATATCCGATATCGTCAGAGATTCATTCTTCGACTTTTAAGCCTGTGGTAAATTATACCAGATTTTGCTGAAGAACTCGCTTTTATTATGGAAAAACACAGGTGCATTAGAGGGGACTTCTGCCGAGAATGGCGTCGGCGAGGATATTGCCGCTGGCGTATTCGAGGGTCGAGCCGGTGGGCAGACCGCGGGCGAGGCGGGTGACTTTGATATTTAACCCCGACAAGAGGGATTGGATATACAGTGCCGTACCGTCGCCTTCGAGGTTGGGGTTGGTGGCCATCACCACTTCCTGTATGCCGCCGGCCCGGATGCGCTTGACCAGCGAGTCAATCGTCAAATCCGTCGGCTCGACGCCCTCCAGCGGTGCGATATGACCGTTAAGGACGTGATAAACCCACCTGCACAGGCCTGTTTTTTCGAGACTGATGACATCCCTGGGCTGCTCGACGACGCAAATAACGGATTTATCCCGTCTTGGGTCGGCGCAAATCGGACAGATATCCGCCTCGGCCAGGTTATAGCAGATTTTGCACTGGTGGATGTTCTTCTTCACATCCGCAATTGCCTCAGCCAGCGCCAGCGCCTCCGGGACATCGGATTTAAGGATGTGAAACGCCAGGCGCTCGGCGGTTTTGGGGCCGATGCCGGGCAGTTTGGCGAATTGCTCAATCAGATTATTGAGACTTTTGGTATAGGCCGGGTTCATACGTCCGCTTCCTCGGTATCCTGCCGGTCGGTTTGGGATTCCTCAAGGCGCTCGATCTGAACGGGCTTTGCGGAAAGTCCCCGCATAATCATTTGCACCGCCGGCTCAGACAAAACCTCTTCCTGCTGCCGACGATTAACCCGCGCTCCGGGCGAAGTCGGGGAAGCGCCCGGCGCTGTCGGCGTTGAATCCTCCGGCTTTGCCAATTCATATTGTATCGTGATTTCCCGCCCTGAAATATCTTTCAAAATTGACCGAACCATGTCATCCTTTTTCTTGACCATATCGAGTGCCAATGGGCTGGAGAAATGAATTGTCAAAATATCATTCTGCAATCCTGCCGGTCTGGCCTGCGAAAAAAATACAGCGGACTGGCTGTTTTGAGCCTGGATTTTTTCCACCAGCCGCGGCCAAAGTCCGTGGGTTGGGTCGGAATCGGCTCTGTCCGCGGGATGCGACGGTATCCCGGTTGTTTTTTCCGCCGCGGGAGGCGGCGAGCCATTGTTTTGAAACAGGGACGGGCTACCGGAAGAAACTACGGTCTTTTTTTTTATGTCCGCAGGGGAAGCCGTCGGCCCCACTGTGCCGCGCAATTGCTCCGTCAGGGCGTCAAGGCTGATGAAATGTTCGCTCATCGCCAGGCGAAGCAATGTCGCTTCCAGCAGAGCGCGGGCGGTTTCGCTGTTGCGAAGCGTCCAGCGAAGCCTTTCGAGGGCTGTAATCGCAAAAACCAGCCAGGGGACGTCAAAGGTCTGTGCCAGTTCACTCAATACCGTCGCATTGGAACAGGACAGCAGCAGAATATCACTGTTGTCGCCGGCGGTTTTCAGCACCATTATATCGCGGAATATTTCCACCAGGGCCTCGGCGATTTGCGATGCACTTTGTCCATGGTTAAGCAAAACCTCGATGGATTTCAACGTTTGGGCCGCTTCTTCCGAGGCGATGTGCCGGACCAGTTGATTGAGCGTTTCCGAGCCGGGCCGGCCCAGCAGTTGTTCCAGCATCGCCGTCGTCAGCGGTTGTTGACCGGTGCTGATGAGTTGATCCAGCAGACTCAGGGCGTCCCGCATCGACCCATTGGCCAGCCTGGACAGTTGATGGAGAAAGTCCGTCTCAAAAGTAATGTTTTCTTTTTTCAGTATCATATCAAGCTGTCGGGCGATGGTTTCCGGGTTGATGGATGCGAAATCAAACCGCTGGCAGCGGGACTGAATCGTCGGCAGTACCTTATTCGGCTCAGTCGTGGCGAAGATGAATTTGACATGTGTTGGCGGCTCCTCAAGAATCTTCAGCAAGGCGTTAAAGGCCTCGGTGGTGAGCATGTGGACTTCATCGACGATATAGATTTTGTACCGTGCGCGGGCGGGCCGATAGATGGCGTTCTGGCGGAGTTCGCGGATATTGTCGATGCCGCGGTTGCTGGCGCCGTCAATTTCAATGACGTCGATGTCTTCGCCGGCGTTAACGGCGACGCAACTGTCGCATTTCAGGCAAGGCTCGGTCGTCGGGTCTTTGGCGTTCAGACAATTCAGCGACTTGGCCAGGATGCGCGCCATCGTGGTTTTGCCGACGCCGCGGGTGCCGCAGAACAGATAGGCGTGCGCGACGCGGCCGGTCTTAATGGCGTTTTTAAGCGTCTGCGCAATCGCATCCTGACCGACTACGTCGTCAAAGGTCTGCGAACGATAACGTCTTGCTAAAACGGTATAAGACATATGCGATTGATTAATGATTATTGATTATTGATTATTTCCTCGGATTAGCCGTTTTGCGGGCGGCAATAAAGATCGCCGTTAACTCCCGAGCTTCCGCCAGAAGACTCGCAACCTTCTTGGCCGTCATCCAGCGTTCTTCTACAATAAACTCTATCCAGAAAATCACTTCGTCAACTTCTTCGATCACAATGCTTAACTTGGAAACAAAAGCAGCTTTCGATTGAGCAAGACAAACCGCCCGATAATTAGCTGCAACAGATGTTGCGGATCGAAATAATTGGCTTTGAATGTATTTTGTAAAAACACTTTGCGGCAAAGCCATTGCCAGTTTGGCGCAGCGATGAGCCAATGATTTCGTTCTTTGTCTTAACTCTTCGGAGTTCATTTTCCAATTATCCTTTATCAATCATCATTTGAAAATTTCAAAAGGTGGTCGGGTTTGCCACGGCACAGTCCGCTGGCCGCGTAGGGCTGCTCGGTTCCCCGCCTGACCCGGTTGGCGCGCGGCGCTTGCATGGGACCCGACCACAAAACATTTCGGGTTTGTTTATCGCCCCATTCAGGCCCAAACCTGCACAACGGGTTCAGTATAACGGCCTGATGTAAAATTTCCAGAAAAAAAACGTTTTGTGCAAGCCGTTTTGCCGGTATAATTCAAACGGTATAAATGGGGTGCCTATTCAGGAAGAAAGAAAAATGAAAGTACGAATAGACGACAACTGCACAGCGTGCGGGCTTTGCGTGGACATCTGTCCGGAAGTGTTTGCGATGGGCGACAGTCGGGCGGAGGTAATCGTTGATATAGTTCCCCCCGAACTGGAAGAAACCGTCCAACAGGCCGCCGACGAATGCCCCGTCGAGGCGATTCTTGTTGAATAAGGCGAATTACGGCAACTTTTGATGCCGATAGCCGTTATTTACGGTTATTGTTTTCTTTGTTCGTAGAGAGCCGCGATTTCTTTGTCGGACAGAGGCCGATTATAAACGCGAAGCTCATCGATTAGGCCGTTAAAGGCCAGAAATTCGACCACATCATTATATCCGGGATGTTCGTTGCCGATACCAATGTTATACTTATTCTGAGGTATGCCGGTATTTATCTTGCGCTGCGCTTGCTGCCTGACCCCATCAATAAACATCATTATCGTTTCGCCGTCATACCAAGCAACGATGTGATGCCACTTGTTATCTGAAATAGTATTGTCGCTCGTTACCCCAATCCCTTCCCCTGCCTCAAAAATCACTTTTCCGCGAAGAAATTGTTTGCCCTCATAATCGCCTCCCATACCGAGACAGAATCCGCGTTTCCAGTTTTTATCGATAATGCGGTTCCAGTGTTCATCGTTGTCGTCCGTCTTAACCCAGACGGAAATCGTGATCATTTTGGAGTCCAGTGAATTACTGTCGGCCACGACAATGCGGTCGGTTTTACGGTTGATATCGAACTGATACGCCCCGCCGACGGCGCCTTGCGGTGTCCAGACCGCTCCTTCGGCCTTGCCGAAGTTGCCGTGACCACTCATGTCGGCCACCCTGCCGCCCTCGACGGATTTGTTAAACGGAAAATACAAGACCAGCCCCTGTTTCAGGTCGAAGGAAAAACGCTGAATTTCATCCTTGATTGACAGCGCCTCTTTTAGATTGTCCGCTTCGACTTCCTTTTTGTAAGCGATTTGCAGGGTATTGCAATAATCTATCGCCGCCTTGTCGGCCAGCAGTCGATATTTCTGCCAGGCGTCTTCAATTGCCTGCCGGTAGGCCTTCTGGGCCGCCTGAGCCGAAGGGCTGGAAAACTGTGTTTTTGATTCGTCTGCCTCCGGCACAGCGCCGAATACCAATGAAGATAAGGTTATCATCCATCCCAGCACACCATAGTACAGTTTCATAAGGTCTCCTTTATAGAAAATATCAATATACGATCCACGCTGTTGCTCTACCTCGTCGCTGACACTTCGGACTTTTTTAAAATCGGCTCGTTTGCGCTTGCCGCTACTGTTTTATCCCGTCGCTGACATTTGGGGCTTGTTGGTTGATAATTAACTGTTCTCCACTTCTTTGGATAATTCCATACTGCGCTGCCGGGCACGTTCAAAACCGGCGAACAGCGTTTCACTCAGATTGAGTTTCTGGAACACGGTCACTGCCGCTTCGGTAGTCCCCTTGGGTGATGTCACTTTCCGGCGCAGCTCGGCGGGACTTTCACCGCGGGCGCAGCCCTGCCTGGCCAGTACGCCGGCGCCTTTGGCCGTCTGACAGACTAAATCCTCGGCGATATCGGTCGGGAGGCCCATTTTGACGCCGGCCTTGACCATTTCTTCCATCAGCAGGAAAAAATAGGCCGGGCCGGAACCGCTGATCGCCGTTACCACATTCATCAGGTCTTCAGCCTCAACCACTACCGCCCCGCCGACAGCCGAGAAAAGTTTGGCGGCATATTCGACGCCGGCTTTGTCGGCATTGGCTGAAAATAAAGCCGTTGCGCCCTCGCCCACCATTGCCGGGGTATTGGGCATAGCGCGGATAATCCGGCAATTACTCAGATGTTTGGCCAAATAGGTTGTGGTAATGCCCGCCGCGATGGAAATGACCAGCGTATTGTCCCGCGTCCTGCCTTCGATGCCGTCGAGCATCTTTTTGACGTTTTGCGGCTTGACGCAAATCAGGATAACCTTTGCATAGTTGACCAGCTCTTCATTATTCGAGGTGGTTTTTACCTTGTATGTTTTGGCGATATAGTCCAGCCGTTCCTGGCGTACATCCGAAGCCATGATGTCTTTGGGCTTATACATCCCGGAATTCAGGATGCCCTTGATGATGGCCTCGGCCATATTGCCGCTGCCGATGACTCCGATGGTTTCCATTTTATCTCCTGTAAAAGTATGTAAAAATTCAGATATGATGATATAAGAAAACCCCCCGGCGGTAAACTAATTTTTCAGAGCACTGCAGCACCGCCGCCCCCGGCTGTGAAAATACAGGGTGATACCCTTGACCGCCAAAGGCGTACCCCTCGTGTAAAAAAATCTTGATAGTTGAGGGTGAGCTTTGTACAACTATTGCGATAGTAGACAGGCATAATAAGTTATCAAAAGGACTGAAAGGAATATTCTCATGAGTATTGAGCTTAAAAAAGAATACAAATACAGTCTTGTTGTTCCGACCAGCATGGGGGTGCGGTTGACACCGGTCAACGGTCAGCCGATGCACTGCGCCCGAAACCTGATGATGCAGGCGACCAGCGCCGAGACCAATGTGGCCAGCGTTGCATCGTATCTGGGGCTGCCGGTCAAGGTCCTGACGACGTTTGTCAAAGACAGTCCGATTGCACAATTTATCAAAGACGACCTGGCCAGCCGCCATATGGATTATGAGGGCAAGGAAGTGCCTCAGGGCGGGCCGTGGGGCTATCGCCATCAGTTTAACCTGGCCGACAGCGGTTTTGGCAGCCGGGGGCCGCGGGTGCATAATGACCGTGCCGGGGAAGTCGGCCGGACGCTGAATGTCAAAGATTTCGACCTGGATCGTCTGTTCGGCAAAGAAGGCGTTCAAATTGTCCACCTGTCCGGGCTGATCGGGGCGTTGTCGCCGGATACGGGGAAATTCTGTCTCGAACTGGCACGGGCTGCGAAAAAATACGGCACGCGCATTTCATTCGACCTTAACTACCGGGCGTCGTTCTGGAAAAACTGCGAGACTGAACTTGCCGCGATTTTCAAGGAAATCGCCTCGGCCGCCGATATTTTAGTCGGCAATGAAGAAGATTTTCAATTATGCCTCGGTATTGCGGGGCCTGAGGCCGGCGGCAAGGATATCACGGCCAAGATTGAAAGCTTCAAGGGGATGATTAACTGTGTGAAAAAAGCATTCCCCAACGCCGGCGTGTTTGGCACGACGCTGCGGCAGGTCGTCAGTTCCAATTGCCATCTCTGGGGCGCCATTATGGCCGAAGGCAAGAACTGGCATATCATCGAACCGCGCGAGATTACGGTGCTGGATCGCATCGGCGGCGGCGACGGCTTTGTCGGCGGAATGCTCTACGCCATTCTCAAAGGCTGGGAGCCGGAAAAATGGGCACAGTTTGGCTGGGCGACCGGCGCACTGGCTACAACGCTGCTGACCGACTATGCGCAGCCTGCCGACGAAGAACAGGTCTGGAGCATCTGGCAGGGTAACGCCCGCGTTAAACGATAAACAATTTAAGGATTCGCCCAAAAAGCACGTCTTCCGAACTACCCCCGAAGGCGTGCTTTTTTTTATAGAAAAAAATGCCTGTCTAAATGATTTTTTTGGGAACGCCGGGCGAGGTCAAACGACTTACTGTACACAGTACCGAATAAAACCGGGTTAAACGGTTGACATAACCAAACGATTGGCTTACGATTCTCCCACAGGTTTTTTCTGAATCGTTTATTTGTCCGGGAGAATCGTATGGGCCTTGTAAAGACCGTTTTGAAAGCCATATCGCTGTGTTTTGGCGGTATTATTTTGCTCAATTCATGTACCCCCGCACCTGTCTCGAACACATCCGCGATAAAAACCGATGACTCGCTGTGCCTGTGGTATGACAAGCCGGCGGAAAAATGGGAAGAGGCACTGCCAGTCGGCAACGGACGGCTGGGAGCGATGGTCTTCGGCAAGATGGAAAATGAACGTATTCAGCTTAATGAAGATTCGCTCTGGGCCGGGCCGCCAGTGCCGCAGCCGAAGTCCAACGTGTATGAGAATCTTCAAAAATCGCGGCAACTGCTGTTTGAGAATCGTCAGGCCGAGGCGGAACAATTTATCCAGCGGGAAGTTCTGGCCAGCGAAATCAAACCCCGCAGCTATCAGACACTCGGCGACCTGCATCTGACATTAACCCCGCCTCAGGGCACGGTTTCAAATTACCGCCATCAACTGAATCTGGATACGGCCATTGCCGCAACAACTTTTACTATCGACGACATCGCTTATACACGTCAGGTGTTCAGCAGTCCTGTGGACCAGGTTATCGTCGTCTATCTGTCGGCCAATAAACCCAAAGCGGTAAATCTGGAAGTCGCCCTGGACCGCTCCGCCGATTTTGAAACCAAAGTCATCGAAACCAATATGCTGGCGATGTCCGGCCAGGCCCAACACAATGGTCAACACAAGGGCGTCCGTTATTACGCCCTGCTCAAGGCCGACGCAAAAAACGGGAAAGTTTTTGTAAAAGAAAATCGCCTTGCTATTCAAAATGCCGATTCCGCATTTCTTTACCTTGCGGCGGCCACCGACTATAACAAGAAAAACCCATACGCCCCCCTGACGACAGATTTGGCTAAACAATGTCAAAAGCAAATCGCCGCGGCACAAAAGAAAGATTATACGACGCTACAGAACGACCATATCCGCGAACATCAGCGGCTGTTCGAGCGGGTCAGCCTGGATTTGGGCGGTAAAGACAAACAATCCATTCCAACCGACCAGCGGCTGGAACAGGTTAAACAAGGCGCCAACGACCCGGATTTGGTCGCATTATATTTCCAGTATGGTCGCTATTTGCTGATGAGTTCCTCCCGTCCGGGCGATATGCCGGCCAACCTCCAGGGCATTTGGAACGATAAAATCGCAGCGCCATGGAACGCCGACTATCATATCAATATCAATATTCAGATGAATTACTGGCCTGCAGAGGTATGCAATCTGTCAGAATGTCATGAGCCGTTTTTTGATTTCATCGAAGTCCTTATTCCGTCGGGACAAAAAACCGCCCAAAACGAATACCACTGCCGTGGATTTATGGCGCATTATACGACCGACCCGTGGCTGTGGACAGCACCCATCGGCAGGCCCGTCTGGGGAATGTGGCCAATGGGCGCCGGCTGGTGTACGCAGCACTTTATGGAGCATTACCGTTTCACAGGCGACCGGACATTTTTATCGCAGCGGGCTTATCCGGTACTGAAAGAAGTGTCGCAGTTTTTCTTCGATTATCTTGTGCCTGATCCCAACACCGGCAAACTCGTTGCAGGTCCCGCCAGTTCGCCGGAAAATACTTATATCACGGCAGACGGCAAATCCGCCAGCGTCGATATGGGCGCCGCGATGAGCCAGGAAATCGTCTGGGACACCTTTAGCAATTGTCTTGAAGCGGCCCAAATTCTTGGCATCAAAGACAAATTTACGGAAGAGGTCTCCAAAGCAAAAGACAATCTGGCGACGCCGCGAATCGCTTCGGACGGCCGTCTGATGGAGTGGTCGCAGGAATTCAAGGAAAAAGACCCTGGCCATCGGCACCTGTCCCATTTGTTTGGATTGCATCCCGGCAGACAATTTTCTTACGAAAAAACGCCTGAAATTATGGAGGCGATTCGCAAAAGCATTGATTATCGTCTCGCTCATGGCGGCGGGCATACCGGCTGGAGCCGGGCCTGGATTATCAACTTCTGGGCGAGGCTGTGTGAGGGGGATAAAGTGTGGGAGAATATCCATGCACTGCTGGGCAAATCGACGCTTCCGAACTTGTTTGACACCCATCCGCCGTTCCAGATTGACGGCAACTTTGGTGGGACTGCCGGCATCGCTGAAACGCTGCTGCAAAGCCATACCGGCCAAATCCACCTGCTGCCCGCCCTGCCGAAAACCTGGCCCAATGGCTCGGTCAAAGGTCTTTGCGCCCGCGGCGGATTTGTCGTGGATATCGAATGGAAAAACGGCGCCCTGTCCAAAGCGGTGATTTACTCAAAACTGGGCAATCCCTGCGTTCTGCGATATGGCGATAAAACAAAGGAAATTACGATACCCAAAGGCCAAGTTTTCGAATGGGTCAACCCCTAAATAATTCAGAATCCATGGGAAAACCGTAAGTTCCGGTTGACAGAGACATAACTTTTTTCTATTATAGAGGTTATGATTACCGACAAAGAAAAAAACGTGATCGTAGAGACAGCCCGAAAATACCATGTCAAACAGGTTCTACTTTTCGGCTCCAATTTGGAGGCGAGTCCGGAGGCAAATGACATTGATCTTGCGGTGGAAGGTATTCCGCCGGAACATTTCTTCCGCTTTTACGGAGAACTCTTGTTTGGACTTGACAAACCGGTGGATTTGATCGACCTTTCCGTTCCGGGGCGTTTTACAGACATTGTGAAGAAAGAAGGGATTCGTCTGTATGGCGACGCTGCGTGAACGGATTGACGCCGAATGGGAGAATATCGACAAGGTGATTCGCAGTTTGCCGGAGGTACGGCGTCTGAATGCGCTCTCCCCGCTGGAACTGGCCGGTGTCGGTTCTCTGATTCACGGTTTTTACAACGGCATCGAAAACATTTTGAAACAATGCGTCATGGCCGCAGATTTCAATTTGCCCAATGGCCCATCCTGGCATCAGGATTTGTTGAAATTGGCAACATCTCAACATGTGATTTCCGATGCTGTTTCGGAAAAACTCCGGCTTTATTTGGCTTTTCGCCATTTCTTTTCTCACGGCTATTCGTTTGAAGTGGAAGCCGAAAGAATTCAACCGCTGATCGAAAATTTACCTTTCACTGTCTCAGAGTTTCAAAAAGAAGTTGAAATGTTCATTCGCACAATTTAACCCGTAAGCAATTCGAATTGTTCAGGGCTAAGATTGTGGCGAAGTTTTTGCAGGGCCTGCAGTTCAATCTGGCGGACTCGCTCTTTGCTCAGTCCTAAATCATCGCCGATTTGCTGGAGTGTTTTGGGCTTTTTCTTAATCACACCGGTATCCAGCGCAAAGTGATTCAAAACGACATACCGTTCCCGTTCATCGAGGTTGGTCTCAATCACCTGCCGCAGGTCCTGTCGGGCCTTTTCGAGCGCGCCGGCGTCGGCCAGCAGTTCGGAACGGACGTCGTCCGGGATATTGGAAAAGTCGGCCCCTGCGAAGCGGTCGGGTCTGGACGCCTCGGCGGGGATTTTGCGGGCGAAATCCTTGGCGATTACCCACCCGGCATAAGTACTGAAGCGGTATCCTCTCGTGTAATCAAATTTCTCCACCGCCCGCATCAGGGACATCGTTCCTTCACTGATGAGTTCGGGAAGCGGAGCCCCAGCGGTTACGTGTTTGCCTGCGATGCCCGCCACCAAGGGCATGTTGACCTCGGTTAAAAGTTGTTTAAGCCGCTCGGTTCGCTGAATCAGGTCTTCCATTTTCCGAAAAAGCCTGATACCGCAGCGGCGTGAAAGCAACTTTTTCCGCCATCCATCGGCCACATATTTTAGACAATTATAGTGACGGAAAATCTGCTGTTCCTGTGAACGGGTTAGCGGGCCTTTCCGGAGGACTTCCGCCGCGGGTATTTCCGACTTATCCGGAACAGGAGCGTGGATATCCAATGGTTTGAATTCCGTGCTGGGGATATATTCGATTTTTCTGCTTTGCAGTTCCCTGGTCCAGCATTGGATGATAATGTGATGAATCGCCGGTCGCGTTTTATTGAATCGTTTCATCAGTTCTCGCGCCCGCGTTCCCTGCCGATACAGCTTGAAAACCTGGCCGGCTTCTTTGGCCGTCAGCCGCGGTTTCCGCGGGATATGCAGCGGCGCGTCGGGGCGCTGCCGTTCGTAATCGGCCAGGATATAGCGGATGGTTTCTCTGGCGCGTCGTGTTTGTCGAATCAACCGGCCGATGATTTGATTGCGCGTCAGATTCGGATTCCGTCCGGCCAATTCCTCGAACGCATCCACAATGGCTTTTTTCTCCATTCCGGAAAGCAGTCGAAATTGTTTTGCGTCTTCCAGCAGTTTTGAATGAGTTGCGCGGAACTGTTCGAGGGAAGATTCCGGAAAGCCGAGTCGTTTTCTGCCGTCCGGGAACAGATAAATCAGCCCCGTCAGTCCCCGTTTTTGCCAGCGTCGGACGGTTCGCTGGGAAACGGAAAAAAGCCGGGACAACTCTTCGACCGTGAAAATTTTTTCCATCGCCTGCCGCACCGGCAAAGCCGATTGAGAAGTCCGGCGATTCAGCCAGACCCGCAGGTCGTCCAGCAGTTGTCGGCCCGGAATGACCTGCCCGAAGGCATCGGAGCGGGGCCTTGCTCCCATCAGTCGGAACGCGACAAAATCCAGAGGATATTCCTTGGTCGGGTCGATAAGCGGCATCAGTTTCTGGGCCGCCTGAATGATTCTTTGTTTCTGCTCTTTGGAAGCCGATTCATGCTGCTCGAAGAAATCACGCAAATAGGGATTGGACGCCTGGATTTTCATGTCGGCCAATTATGCAGAACAGAAAGGAGAAAATCAACCCTGTCGATATATAAAAAAACGGCCTGCAAAACTTTCACAGGCCGCAAATGACGCAATTTTGATTGTTTAGTTCAACAGACTTTTGGCCAGGTCAACCGCGCTGGCCGCGTCGGGGGCGTAGCCGTTGGCGCCGATTTTGTCGGCATAAGTCTGTGTAACCGGTGCGCCTCCAATCATCGTTTTGGCCGGGATGCCGGCGTCTTTCAAGGCACGGAGGATTTTTTCCATCGCTGGCATTGTCGTTGTCAGAAGCGCGCTGAGGCCGATGACCTGTGGTTTGCACTCTTTGGCCTTGGTTACGAATTTTTCCGGCGACGCATCCACGCCAAGGTCCAGCACTTCAAAACCGGCGCCCTTGAGCATCATCGCCACGAGGTTTTTGCCGATGTCGTGCAAATCGCCCTGTACCGTACCAATCAGCGCTTTACCGAGGGGTTTTACGCCGGCTTCCACCAGTTTAGGCTCCAGTATCTCCATCGCCATCTTCATCGCCCGGGCGGCGATTAGCACTTCGGGGATATAGACCTGGTTGGCTTTGAACCGCACCCCGATAACATTCATCCCGGCAATCAGGCCGTCGTTGAGAATCGCAGCCGGGGCCATTCCTTCATTCAATGCCTGTCGGGTCGTTTCCACTGCGGTTTTCTGGTCGCCTTTGATGACCGCTTCGCTCAGTACCTTCAAGTCTGCCATAGTCGTTTCCTTTTGGGGGACAAAAATTTGTCTAACCGGGGCAACTTTCCCCCGGCACAAGAAGTTCCCCTTGTACTATACCGCAGCCCCAAAATCAAGTTTTTGCGAAGAAAAAATAGACACTTTTTTGCAGGATTGTTGCAATCCGTCGGCCTTTTCGGTAAATTTTCTTCAAAATCGGGACTTTGCAGGTACACTATAGAATAGTCTGTGTGAGAGTTAACATACTTTAAGCGGAATTGTCTATGAGCCATTACATCGTGCTGGTCAAGCAGGTGCCGGATGTATCGCAGATTACGCACAATGCCTTCGACCCCAAGACGGGTAATCTGATTCGGACCAAGCTGCCCAGCGTCATTAACGAACTGGACGCTCAGGCCCTGGCCTTCGCCCATCGGATGAGGCAACTGGTCGGCGACGACCAGGCTAAAATTATCGCCCTGACGATGGGGCCTCCGATGGCCGCGGAGGTCTTGCGATATAGTCTGAACCGATGCGCCGATACGGCGGTTCTGCTGACTGACAAGGCGCTGGGCGGAGCGGACACCTGGGCGACCGCCAATCCTTTAGCTCACGCCATCCGAAAAATCGTCCGGGAAATGCTCGACAACAGCGAAGATTATTACATCGTCGCAGGGATGCAGTCCGTCGATGGCGACACGGCCCAGGTCCCGGCACAGATTGCCGAGGAGTTAAATATCCCCTGCATTCCTTACGCCACGCAGGCTGAATACGTAAATGAACAATTTGTTTTTACGCGAATCATCAGCGGCGGAAATCAAATTGTCGCCGCCCGAAGCCGACCCTGCATTATTACCGTTGCCAAATATGAATATCCGCTGTTCGCGTCTTTTGAAGCCGCCCGCAGAGCCAACCAGACAGAACTGATTCAATGGGGAGCCGCCGACATCGGAGCAACCGCCGTTGGCGTCGCTGGTTCCAAGACCCGTGTCATTCGCGTCTTTCCGCCTGGAAAAACTTCCCGCAGATGCCAACAGATACACAGCATTTCTGAACTGGCCGCGATTATAAAGAAAAGGCTCTGCCACAGCGGACAGGACACGAAGACCCTCGTGGACAGGGAAAAAGATTATGTTCTGCCCGCGCTGCGAAAAGACCCCTTTGACCGCTCATACGAAACGACAGAAAAAGAAAGCGAGGACTTTATCGCCCTGGCAAAACGGCTGAATGAACTATCGCTGGGCGCACACTTACAAATAGATGACGCTCTCAAGGATAAAATCCTCGAAAGCCCGGATATCACATTTCACAAAAAAGCTCTCGAAGATATGCTTGCGGGCTATGAACACACGCAGCCGACCTATACCGGCGACGTCTGGGTCTGTGTGGAAATTGAAGGGGGACAGACCCCTCGACTCCACTCAGGGCAAGTTCATCCATCCACGTTTGAACTGGTTGGCAAAGCCCGTAAACTGGCCGACAGTCTGACCGTCCGCTGCGGCGTTATTTTGGCCGGCAGTCAGGTCAAATCGCTTGCGCAGGAGCTGATTGCCGCCGGCGCTGATGATGTATATGTGGTCGAACATCCCCTGCTGGCGGAGTTTGACCCGTTTTGTTTTCGTAAGGTCGTGGCGGACGTGATCGCCCAATACAAGCCGCAGATTGTGTTGTATGGCGCGACGCCCGCGGGGCGAATACTTGCCCCGATGGCGTCATATCACGTCGGCTGTGGCTTGACCGCCGACTGCACCGGCCTGGATATCCGCGACAGTTCCCGGAAGGGTCAGGTTGCAATCCTTCTGCAAACCCGCCCCGCCCTGGGTGGGAATGTGATGGCCGAGATATGCACGAAGGATTCCACCTGTCAGATGGCCACCGCCCGCCCCGGCGTGATGCGTCGCCTGCCCCTCGACCCCAATCGTACGGGTCGCGTCATTGAGCATTCAATAGAATTAACCGAAGCGGATTTGAGTCTCGACATTATTCGCACAGAACTCGGACACGGCAAGGTTAATTTCAACAGCGATGTCATCGTCAGCGGCGGCAAGGGTATGCAAAACCGCGACAGCTACGACCGCCTGCTCAGCGACCTTTGCGAAGCAATTCGCAGCCGGTTCAATGTTATGGTTGAAAAGGGCGCATCGCGCAGCGCCGTGGAACAGGGTTTTGCCGAGCGGATTCACCAGGTCGGTCAGACCGGCACCGCCGTAGGACCCAAAGTCTATATTGCCGTCGGCATCTCCGGCGCCATCCAGCACATGATTGGCGTAGCCAATACGGAAACCATTATCGCCGTCAACACCGACCCGCACGCCCCCATTTTCCGGCAGTGCGATTATTATATTATTGGAAACGCTGAACAAATCATCCCCCAACTGGCAGAGGCAATTAAGACAGGACAATAAATCGTGGAAGACGCAAAATCATTTAATAAAGTTTCGGCGCTGATTGTTGGCGCCGGTCCCGCAGGGCTTGCCGCGGCAATTACGCTTAAAAAAAACAAGCCCGATTTGGACGTGGTTGTGATTGACAAGGCTCAGGCCCCCGGCAATCACAATCTGTCCGGCGCAACATTGGAACCGCAGGCGCTGAGTCGATTGCTGGACTCCGTCATTCCGGATTGGGCCCAGAGCGAACAGGCCAAAACGGTCCTTGTCTCTCGTGTTGAGCGGGATGATATTCTGTTTTTCCTCGGCGATAAAATGTCCTTTCCGATGACCCCCGCCGTCAAGACGGCCAAAGCGCTCAGACTCGGCTTTGGACAAATGGCCCACAAAGGCGATTATATCTGTTCCGTCAGCAGGCTTACTGCCTGGCTATGTTCCGTCGCTCAAAGTCTGGGAGTCGAAGTCCTGCACGACTTCGCGGCCAAAGACATCGAATGGGATTCCGTCCGCCGTATTGCAACCGGTGTCAAACTCGTTGACCAGGGATTGGATAAAGAAGGACATCCACAGCCCAACTATCTGCCCGGTGAATCTATAACCGCAGATTTGATTTTGCTGGCCGAGGGCTGCGACGGCCTGTTGAGCGAAAAATTCGTCCAGAAAGCCGGCCTCGCCCGACAGGGCAATCCATTATATTCCGTCGGCGTCAAGGAACTCATTAAAGTCAGCGAACAGCAATATAAAAATTTCGGCGCCGACCGTGTGGTTCACGCGATGGGCTGGCCGCTATGGACGCCGGTTGTGGGACCTGCGATGTTTGGCGGCGGCGTGATGTACCCGATGGGCGATAATCACATCGCCGTCGGGATGATTGTCGGCCTCGATTATAAATATTGCGACTTCAATCCGCAGGACGCCCTGACGCGGTTTAAGGAACACAAATTCGTCCAACAATTCATCGCCGGCGGCTCCATCGTTGAAGCCGGGGCTAAAATGATTCCCGAAGCCGGCCTTTATGCCCTGCCGAAAGACCCTGCCGCCGGCACAATCGGACGCAGCAATGTTGTTTTACTGGGCGACAGCGCAGGCTTTGTCAACATGCTCAAAATCAAGGGTCTGCACAACGCCATTTACTCCGGCATCGCCGCCGCGACCGCCGCCGTCAATAGTCTCGATACGCCGATGGGTTTTGCGCGGATGTACACACGATTATTGACGCAGATGAGCGTTTTGAAGGAAATGGAATCGGCCAAAAATTTCCGCCAGACCGTGGCTAAACTGGGGCCGCTGTTTGGAATGCCTCTGTCTGTACTGGGCAAATTCCTGCCGAAGTTCCATATCGAGCCGGATTATCAGGCGATGACGACCCAGCGGTACAAACTCAAGCCCGCCGCCAAATTCGACAAGGACACCTTCACCGCGATGGCCGCCACGCATCATCGTGAAGACCAGCCTTGTCATTTACTGATTCAGGATAGTAATGTCTGTATGACAAAGTGTACACGGAAGTTTGGCAGGCCGTGTATCACATTTTGTCCCGCGGGCGTGTATGAAATGGTGCATGACCAGGTCAAGGCGGCTAATTCGTCCAACTGCCTGCACTGCAAAACCTGCCAGCGGAAATGTCCGTATGATAATATCCGCTGGACGGCCCCCGAAGGCTCCGGCGGCCCACGATATAAAACAATGTAGCAATCCGCCCATTCGCCACGTTCATGCCGGCCGGAGATTATTCGGTGGCGGATTACTGTATTCCTATCTCTTTAACGATAAATTTTGCGTAATTGCCTTCGTATGTTTTTACGACATAGACATGGCCGGCCACACACGCTTTGGCGTTTCTGTCGTAACCTTTTTCCGCCGCCTCGACCACGGAATCAAACGTCACCGCGCCGGCATCATAAAATCCATTATTAATTTTGCTATCAACATAGAATATCTGAAACTTCAGTGATCCCTGATATTGCCTCATTTCGATATCGCGCTCCGAGCCGTGTTCATATTCCTCCACTCTGCCATCCGAAAAATCCAATCCTTGATGGCCGTTGCCCCATTCTAATGTGCCTGATTGAAGTTTTCCGCCGGTAAAGCTGCGGTCGCCGTCGGCCTGATAAACATAATCCAGCTTAATTTTACGGTTTCGATAGAGCTTGAAGTCCTTGACCATCGCCTGTCCGGCGGAAGGAGTTATGATCATGGAATCATACGCATAGTCGGAAGCCGACACGGCAAGTGAATACTTAATCAGGGATAGTCCGTCAAACCGATACCGCCCATCCGCACCTGTTGTCAACTCCATCTCAGGAGTGTTTCCCATACCATGACTGGAAAATGGAAAGGATAGAGTTACATGAGCGCCAACGGCCAGCTCGTTCGGCTCCTTGAAGACAACACCTTCAATAGAAGCCAGCTTTTCCGGTGCCGTCTTTACCAGTGTCACCTCCAAATAGGTGATTTGACCATCGGGCACTGCCACAGAAACGTCCCCTGGATCGTATCCAAAAGTCCGCGCCACAAGTTTCTGTCCCGCATAAGTAAGGATTCGCCGGAGACGTCCGCCCCATCACAAACCAGCCGTCATCATACACCCAAGGCGATTCAGTAACGCCACCATACAAACACACCAGCACATCCTGTCCGCCGCTGATATGGGCACCGTCACTCATTATGACCCTGCCCGCGACACAAATCCCGCCGTTCGCCTCTATTTCGGTAGCTCTCTCGTCGAGAATACGCTGCACGTTCGGCGGAAAATCACTATACGTTAGCGCAACCGCCGGCAAACTTAGAAAACAGACCATCAAACAGAAAATCATCTTTTTCATAACGTTCTCCTTTTTCCCTTTTTGAGGTTTTCTCCTTTATTTCATATCGCCCCGGCTGCCGTGCAAGTAGAAACGGTTCCTAATTCGTCTTTGTAAGGTTTCAATGCTGATATTTGAATATAACAATTTCCAGCCTCTGACGTCAATCTAAATCCCCTGTAAGCCGGTCTGAAAACATCTTCATTTCTCCATTAAAATCGTTGTTTTCAGACCGAAATTGTGGTACATAATTAACAAATTCTATCGAACTGTCGTAAAATGGAATGTTGGCATATTTCGAGATCAAAAATATGAACCGAACATTAACGCACAAAATCCTGCAAAAACACATCGTTGAGGGCGAATTAAAGACAGGCAATCCCATCGGCATTCGGATTGACCAGACCCTGACGCAGGACGCCACGGGAACCACCGCGTTTTTGCTGTTTGAGATGATGGGCGCCGGACGGGTCAAGACGGAATTGTCCGTCAGTTATGTGGACCACAACACCGCCCAATTCGGCCCGGAAAATCACAATGACCATCTGTACCTGCAAACGATGGCGACCAAAAGCGGAGCCTGGCACTCCCGTCCGGGCAACGGTATCTGTCATCAGGTGCATCTGGAGCGTTTTGCCAAACCCGGTGCGACGCTTTTGGGAAGCGACTCCCACACTCCCACCTGCGGCGGTATCGGAATGCTGGCTATCGGCGCTGGCGGCCTCGATGTCGCTGTGGCTATGGGCGGCGGCCCATTCTACATAACCTGTCCGAGGGTCATCGGCGTTGAACTAACCGGCAAACTCAGTGAATGGGTTTCGAGTAAAGACGTGATTTTGAAACTGTTGAGTATCTTGACAACCAAGGGCAATGTCGATTGTGTTATCGAGTATTTTGGGCAGGGTATAAAAACGCTGACGATTCCGCAGCGGGCGACCATTGCCAATATGGGCGCCGAACTGGGCGTAACCACCAGTATCTTCCCCAGCGACGAATTGACACAGGCGTTTCTGGAAGCCCAGGATCGTGCAAAGGATTTTGTCACTTTGTATGCCGACCCTGGCGCTGAATACGACCGGGTTATCAAAATCAATCTTTCAGATGTGGAACCGCTGGCAGCCTGCCCATCTTCGCCGGATCACATCCAGCCGGTTAAAGACATCGCCGGCCTCAGAGTCGGACAGGTTCTTATCGGAAGCTGCACCAATTCCAGTTTTACCGATTTGATGCTGGTGGCTGAAGTACTGCGCGGCAAACAAATCGACGCGATGGTCGAATTCGGCGTCGCACCGGGAAGCCGGCAGGTACTGGAGATGCTGGCACGCAACGGCACCCTGGCGGATATGATTGCTGCCGGAGCCCGCATCCTCGAAGCCTCCTGCGGGCCGTGCATTGGACTGGGCTTTTCCCCCGGCGACGGCGTCGTCTCGCTGCGAACGTTTAACCGCAATTTCGCCGGTCGTACCGGAACCAAGGGCGATATGTGCTACTTAGTCAGTCCCGAAACGGCGGTTGCCTCGGCCATTATGGGCGAAATCACCGACCCGCGGGATCTGCGTAAGCTGATGGGCATTAAATATCCAAAACTTAAGATGCCGAGAGAATTCTTAATTGATGACAGTATGCTGATTCCTCCCCTGCCGCCCAGCGAAGCCGGACGTGCCGAAGTCTTGCGCGGCCCGACTATCGTCGTCCCCGAATCGCCAAAACCGCTTCCGGAAGAATTGAATGGACGTGTACTGCTTAAATGCGGCGATAAAATCACTACCGACCATATTATGCCCGCCGGAGCGTTTTTGAAACATCGTTCAAACGTGCCGCAGTATTCCAAATATGTGTTCAACTGTTTCAATGAAGAAGGTAAACCCGCCTTTGCTGAACGAGCGCTTGTCTTAAAGGCGCAGGGACGTTACGGCGTCGTGGTCGCCGGCGAAAGTTATGGTCAGGGCTCCAGCCGTGAGCACGCCGCGCTGTGCCCGATGTATCTGGGGATTCGCGCAATTCTGGCCAAAAGCATCGAGCGGATTCACAAGGCCAATCTGATTAATTTCGCCATTGTGCCGATAGAGTTTGCCGACCCGGCCGACTATGACAAAATCAATCCACAGGACGAATTGGTCATTCCGGAACTGCTTATGGCGATTCGGGGACGCGGAACTGTAGAAATCCAGGATAAAACCACAGGCGCGGCAATCCATGGAAAACTGGTTTTGTCGCAGAGGGATCGGGATATCCTGCTGGTCGCCGGCCTGCTCAATTATACCAGGATCATGGCGGGTCGCAGATGAGCGAAAACCAAAAACGGGTCATCGCCGTCTTTGGGACCAGCAGTGCCGACGAAAATGAACCGGTGTTCCGGACAGGTGTTCGACTGGGCGGATTGCTGGCCGAGGTGGGGTTTGTCGTCGCCAACGGCGGCTACGGCGGCATGATGCGTGCCGTCGCCAAAGGCGCCGCCGGCGCCGGTGGAAAAGTGTATGGCGTTACCTGCACCGCCTTCAAACGAGGCAGGACCAATGAATTTATTACCGATGAAATCTCAACGGATAACCTTCCGCAACGGCTTGGAAAACTGGTCGAACTGGGCGACGGCTATGTGGTTTTGCCGGGCGCAACGGGGACATTGTTGGAACTGGCCTGGGTCTGGGAGCATAAAAACAAGCGGTTTGAAACCGCCCAAAAGCCTATTGTCATCCTCGGCGCCTTCTGGAAACCATTGATTAAGATGATGACAGATGCGGATTCACAGTGCAGTGATTGTATCTATGTCGCCGATACTCCCGAACAGGCGGTGGAATATCTGAAACAATACTTGTAACCGTTCACAGATTATTTTGGTATCGTATAAAAGCCGAGCGGCGCGAGCCGCCGAAGAGGTTTGCAATAGTCGTACAGTCTGTGCGGAAGCGTAAAGAATCGGACGGCTTGCGCCGTCTCGCTCCTATTTGTATAAAATAGCGTGAACGGTTGCCAATACTTTAAAGCCAAAAGCCCCGAACGTCAGTGAGGGGAGATGGAAATGACACGATAAGAGAACAAGAATAATGAATCGATGGATTTTGATTGCTGCTTTTCTATGGATAGCCACGATTGCCGGCGCCGCGGTGGTTTTGCCGGAAGGCTTTGTTCTCAATGGCACGGAGGGGACCGCCCGCAAAAACACTGACGGTTCCTGGGTTTTCACCGCCGACAACGACCTGATGTATATAAGGACTGTCTTGCCGGCGGGAAGCGCCTTATCGGTTTCGCCCTCCGGCGGTCTGGAACAGATACGAACGTTCGCCAAAGACAGCGATTGGACGCGGGTCAAGGTCTGGGGCATTCTCACGTCATACAAAAAACAGAATTTTCTTTTTCCCATGCAGGTTCTTGCCTTGTCCAGGACCGAGCGGAAAGCCGAACCGCCATTGCCGAACAAACGCATTGACCCCAACGCCATAGACTCTGCCGTCTCGGACGTAATTCCTGTTGAGGTGATGAAAATCCTGCGTTCGCAGAGCAAAATCGACCTGGCCCGGCTGGGCGAGGCCATCGACGCCGGCAGTAAAGACTTTGCCCTCATCGGCAAAACCGGTTTTATCATTCCGGACAAGGACAAGTATTTCGCCCCGGACGGCTTTGGCAGAAAGGTGGAAAACAGCCGTCTTTCTCTGCTGCCCTGCCTGACGCTCGAAGACACAGAAGAAAAACTTGCCAAAGCGTTTGGACGCTATCGGTACAATATCTCCGGTATTGTCACGGCGTATGACGGCAGACAATACCTGTTGTTGTACCGCGCAACGCGCACCTACAGCAACAGGAACTTTACGCCCTGATTTTCAAGGAGTCGGTCGTGAGCGGAACTTTACAAAACATCGTCATTCGTTATCAGGACGCGGACTTTGAAAGCAAAGTCCGCCGGCTGCTGGCTGAACATTCGATGTGCTCTTTTCTACAGAGCCGAAAGGAACTGGCACAGAGCGTAAGAACGATTGTCGAGCAGGTCGGCCTCCGCGGCGATGAAGCGGTCGCCGAATATACGGAAAAATTTGACAGGATTAAATTGACTCCCGAACAATTCCGTATTCCGCAGAGAGATTTGAAAAAGGTTCACAGGGATTTGGACAGAAAACTATTGGCTTCGCTTCGCAAAGCCATTGTCAACATCCGCAAATACCAGTCGGAGATTTTCATCGGCGATAAGAACACGCATCCCGGTATTCGTTATCTTCCGTTGCAGCGCGTTGGCGTTTGTATTCCCGGCGCAAGCGCCCCTCTGCCCAGCACGGTGATGATGACGGCGATTCCCGCCCAGGTGGCTGGCGTAAAGGAAATCGTGGTGGTTTCTCCGCCGCGGTATCAGGGCGGTATTCATCCGGTGATTCTGGGCGTCTGTTTTGAACTGGGCATTACCGAGGTCTATCGTCTCGGCGGAGCGCAGGCAGTGGCGGCCCTGGCCTGGGGGACGCAGACCATTCGCAAGGTCGATAAAATTGTCGGCCCCGGCCACGACGTCGTCCAGCTTGCCAAGAAAGAAGTTTATGGCCTCGTGGGTATTGATTCATTTGCCGGCCCAAGCGATGTGCTGATTGTCGCCAATGAGCATGCCAACCCCGCGTGGGTCGCCGCCGACATACTCAGCCAGGCCGAACACGACCCCGGCGCAGGTATTCTGGTGACGGATTCGCCGCAGCTTGCCGAGAAGGTTCTTGCGGAACTGGAAAAGCAGGTTTCGGCCTTAGGCCGTTCCGAGACGACGCGAAAATGTCTGTTGGCTTACAGCGGCATTGTTGTGCTGGAAAATATGGACAGGGTCATCGCCTGGGCCAACGAGTTTGCCGCAGAGCATTTGCAGGTGCAGTGCGGCGACCAAAGTAAAGCCGTCAGCGAAAAATTAGTCAATGCCGGCGCGATATTCATTGGGTCTTACAGCCCCGTCGCCGTGGGTGATTATTTTGCCGGGCCAAGCCATACCTTGCCGACCCGCCAGACCAGCAGATTTTTCAGCGCATTAACCAGCAACGATTTCGTCAAGTCAACCAGCATCATTGAATATGACGCCAGGAAGCTGATCGACAGTGCCGAGGATATCATCCGGTTGGCCGAAACGGAAGGTCTGAATGCCCACGCCAACAGCATTCAAATTCGCCGCGATTGACGAAGCTATACGCTCTCTTGGCGACGCAGATAATCCAGCAATTCAAACGGCTGATGGATAATTTTTTTCGCCCCGGCCCGGCGCAGATGCTCCACCGACCGAAATCCCCACCCTGCCGCGATAAAATCCACATTGGCGTTTCGCGCCGTCTGCACATCCACCTCGCTGTCGCCGACATATAAAACATCCCCCGGCTCTAACTCCATTTTCTCCAGTAGAAGCAAAATCGGCTTCGGGTCAGGCTTGGTTTTTACCCCGTCTTTTTGCCCAAGAATTTCATCAAATACCCCCCTGCCGAAGTAATGCTCCGCAATCCGCACGGCCAGACGATGCTCCTTATTGCTGAGTACCGCCAGCCGAAGTCCCTCTTTTCGACAGGCCGACAACACTTCGCCGATACCGGCATACGGGTACGTTTTATTCAGGCAGATTTCGCCATAGACAGCCTTCATTTTTCGCAGAAGAGCATCCTGTAAACCCGCGGCGTTTTCCGGCAGCGCCAGTCGGGCAAACTCCGCCAGTCCCTGTCCAATCAACTGCCGGCATTCATCCCGGCTCCGGACGGGCTGTCCGAGTCCGGCCAGGGCCTGATTCATCGCCTCGGTTAAATCGTCAAGCGTATCGACCAGCGTCCCATCGAGGTCAAAAAATATCGCCTTATATTTCATTTTTCCGTTTTTTCTTTTGCCGACGGAGCGATTGAGAAAAACAAAAAAACCTTATCGCTCCGATTTTTCTATTGCAAACCGGCGGAATTATACACTATAATAGTACTGCTGATAAAAGCTTTTTTTCAAAGGAGGCCGAATGCAGATAACCCTGTTCCTTTTGAAAAAAGACGGATCAACAGCAGCCATCTCGCTGCCCAGCACGGTTGCGGTTATCGGGCGCCGTCAGGATTGCGACCTGAGTATCCCCCTTTCCGTCATTTCACGCAAGCATTGTGAAATCAACGCCGATCAGAGCAAACTGATGGTCCGCGACCTGCACAGCAAAAATGGTACATTTGTCAACGGTGAGCGAATTGAAGAAACCCGTCTTAATGCCGGCGATCAGCTTCGCCTCGGCCCCGTGACGTTTGTGGTGCAAATCGACGGCATCCCCACCGAGACGGACATTACGGGCGTCGAACCGATGGAACCGATACGGGTTTCGCTGGAAGACAAAACCGACCGGCCGAAACAGGAAGAAGACCACTTTGATGAATTCGCCAAAGACCTTAAAGACGTCAAACTGGGAGGCAGCCACACCGCCGAATTTCCCGACATCACAGGCGATGACCTGAATCCCCAGGCTCCTTGATTAAATTAGTCATCCACCTCTGGCGGATTCCATCATTTTGCCTTTTACCTTTGAAATATACCGGCTATAGTGTCAGGAATGGAAAAGGACCTGAAAAACCTGACACTGCCTGAAGTGGAACATCTCACGGCCGAGTTTAAACAAAAGCCGTTCCTTGCACGGTATATTTTTACTTTTATTCATCAAAAAAATTGTGCCGTCCTCGCTCAGATTACGCCCCTTTCCAAATTGTTTCGTGCCGCGCTTCAGGAAGCAGGATATTTTATTTCCAGTCTCAAAACCATCCAGACCTTCCAAGACCCGGATAGCACGATGAAATTTGTTTTTGAGCTGTCTGACGGTTGCCGGATTGAGGCCGTCCGCCTGCTGGACGATGAACGCAATACCTTCTGCATTTCCACACAGGTTGGATGCCGGATGGGATGCCTGTTTTGCGCTACCGGCCGATTGCAATATCGGCGTAATCTGACCGCTGCCGAAATCGCTTCACAGGTTTATGAAATGCAGTCCATTTGCGGTAAAGCCCAGAATCTGGTCTATATGGGTATGGGAGAGCCGCTCGACAACTATGAACACACGATGCGTTCGGTGGAATTACTCAATCACGCCGACGGCCAAAATATCGGCATCCGCCGTATTACCCTTTCTACCTGCGGTCTGCCAGACAAAATCCTTCAACTGGCTGACGAATCTCTGCATCCGCGTCTGGCGGTTTCACTGCACGGCCCGGACGATGCGACCCGAAACAAGGTAATGAAAATTGCGCACAAGTTTTCTATCAAAGACCTGTTTACTGCATTGCGGGAGTATCAGCAAAAGACCAAAAGGCGGATTACGTTTGAGTATTGTATGATTCGGGACATCAACGATTCGCCGCAGCAGGCCCGGCAATTAACTAAACTACTCGACGGTTTAAAATGCAATGTGAATCTCATCGAGTTTAATCCGTTTGCCGGTTGTGATTTTGAACCGGCAACACCGGCCGGGATAAAACACTTTGCCGGGATTTTGCAGCGGGCAGGCGTGGAGACAGTCATTCGTTTTAAGCGGGGCCAATCCATCCGCGCCGCCTGCGGCCAGCTTGGCGCCGATTGGCTGAATGTAAAATAACTTTTGTGTTCTTATGCTGATGTGATTATATAAACAATAACTACGAGAAAACGAAAATATGAAACGGTTTTTTCAGGAATTACTTTTTTGTACTTTGGGTTCAGGAGTAGGTGGCTGGCTAATTGCTGAACTATCGTGGCGTCTTCTGGAGATGGGGGACAGATACGATGTGTTAATTGGGATTTTTATAGGATTGCCTTTGGGGTGTATATTATCACTATGGTCTTTGAAAAAGTTTGTATATAAAGAAAAGAATCTTTCGTTTATAAGCATCATACTGGGTTCAATTTTAAGTCCAATAGCAGAAGTTGTATGTCTATTCTTAATTGATACCTTTGGCAACTTGATGTTTATTATTGTGCCAATTGCAGTGTCGATAACATTTATTCTTAGTGATAGAATCGTTTTGAGATTCAGGAAACTAAAGACAGCAACTGATTTTTCGATGCCAGAGGACCGCTCGTCCAGTTAAATGGAGGGATAAATAAAAGTATCCTGATCGGCGACAATCGTTTCACGCTTGACAGAATTTATACGTCAGCAGTGAATAAACTAATTTGGCCGCCAGGAAATCCGAACCCCAGTGTTCCTTGCGAGGGCATAGTTCTACCACATCAAAGCCTACGACATTGCGTGAACGGAAAACCGCTTTCATTAACGCCAGTACGTCATACCAGCCCATTCCGCCCGGCTCCGGCGTTCCCGTCGCCGGCAGTATCGACGGGTCAAACACATCCAAATCAATCGTGATATATACATTCTCCGTCAGTAGCCCGACGCATCGGTCAATCCAGTCCCGGCTTTGCCCGTCGCAAATATCGTGAGCGAAAAACACACGCCCCCGGTCCATATTTTTCTTTTCGCAAATATCCATACTGCGGATGCCGACCTGCACAATCGGGCAGATTTCTTTGACACGGGCCATTACACAGGCGTGATTATACCGGCTGCCCTCGTACTCATCCCGCAAATCGGAATGGGCGTCCAATTGCAGCACGCTTAGGTTTTTATTCGCCTCGGCCTGGGCCGCAATCGCCCCGATACTCACCGAATGTTCGCCGCCCAGAACCACAACGAATTTCCCATTGTGAATATGTCCCGCCACACGCTTGCGAACCGCCTCAATCATCGGCTCGGGCTTTTTAAACCCCGCTACCGGAGAATCGGTGTAAATGCCCTGTGTATAGACTTCCGAATCCGTCTGGATGTCATAAAACTCAAGATTTGGCGAGGCCCGCAGAATGGCCTCCGGCCCTTTGTCGGCGCCTTTGACGTAGGTGCTGGTTCCGTCGTAAGCAACGGGAACCAGGACAATTTTTGAGGTATCAGGATGGGTATATTGCGGCGGAAAATCGCCGAATTGTCGTCTCTTGGCCATGGTTTGGCTCTCAATCGTATGCCGCCGGAACAACTGCGGATCAGTCAAACAAAAACACCGCCAGTGCCACGGTCGTCGTCCACATCCCTTTCCTGCCCTTGGCCACCTGGGTGATGTTGCTGGTTTTAATAATCAGACCACTGGCCTTGTAGGCCTGTTCTTTTTCCGACCAGGCCTTGTTCGGGTCAACTTCCAGGCCCAGTGTAGTTCCCAGCATCCCCGCGGCCAGGTCCTCGGCCATATCCTCGGCTTCGCGTTTATTCATTCCGTGGCTGTGCACTTCGCTCAGGTATCCCCAGTTGTTGCGGTCTCTGGGAATGGCAATTCCAACGGAAGAAGCGATCAGCCGTCCGTGTTCATTCGTATCCGTGCGAGCCATCACGCAAAACGTAACGGCGCCGGGCTTGAGGTGTTTGAGGCCTTCTTCTTTGGGTATAATCTTGCACTTGGGCGGCAGAATGGACGATACCGAAACGAGGTTCTGCTGTGCAACGCCGGCCTGTCGAAGCGAGTCCTCAAACGACTTGAGCTGGTAGATGCTTCTGCCGACGCCTTTGGTTAGAAACATTCGGGTGGGGACCAGAATGGTCATAATCTCCGGAGCTTCGAGTTTCTTCTTCACCACTGTAGTACCCTTCCTACAAAGCGCTCCCGACAATACGGGTTCAACCACACGTTCGACCTATAAAAATCTCACAAATCTTTTCCTCCTGCAAGTATTTTTTCCTCGTTTTTTCACTTTAGCGCCAAAACAGCAGCAGCAAATCGAGGATAAACAACAGCACGATGGTCGCCTCCAGCACCATCATCCAGAAGTAATTCCGCTCTTGTTGCAAAAAACCGTACAATTCGCCCCAGCGTTCGCAGTTTTTCGCCGACCCCCTGATGCCACTGGGACAGGTGGAATCGCTCAAAAAGATGCCGATAGACCTTGACCAGATGCCAGTCTCCAAAGAATTTGGTGATATTGGTCAGTTCATCCGGCAGACGGGCCAGTTTGGGACGGTAGAAGAAATAGTATTTGGGGTTTCGCTTACCGGGGCCGATGGCATACTCCCGAAGCGGGCTTTCCAGAAGCGCTTCCACCTTCTCGACGCGGATTTCGTAGGCGATATCAAACGCATAGACATAAACCACCTTGCCGCTGAACAATTGATTTCCGCTTGAGGAAGCGGTTTCTGTCATTATTTTCCCCGCAAATCGTCTATATTCTGACTTTTTTAATTGGTTTCGGACCTTTTTCCTTTTACCTTTCTCAGGGTATGCTATCAGGCCGGTTTTATGTCGGCAAATAAAAAACTGCATCCCAGGAGTATTTTTTCGGGTCGCTGCGGCTTTGGATAAAAAATTTTTCCGATGCCGGAAAAACGTTGTTGCCAATTGGAAAGAAGTTTCTATAATTCCCGCGATACTGGACGGTCTTAATGGCAATTACGAACAGGGACAATATCTTCAATTTTCAAAAATGGTTTGACAACATGGCAAAGAAAAAAAACGGCGGCAAACTGTCGGAAAAACAGATTGAAAAGTATCGTCAGCTCCTTTTGGGCAAACGCAGAGAGATTCTCGGCGATGTGGAATGTATGGAGCAGAACATCTTCCAGAGCAGCGGGGATTTGTCGAGTATGCCCGTCCATCCGGCCGATATCGGCACGGACAATTTCGAGCAGGAATTCAGCCTGGGTCTAATGGCTGAGGAAAAGAAAATCCTCGCTGAAATCGACTTTGCGCTGCGGCGGATTGAAGACGGCTCGTATGGCATCTGCGAAGGCCTGGGCATTCCTATTGAATCACAGCGGCTCGAAGCCATTCCCTGGACCCGCTACAGTCTCGAATACGCCAGAAAAATGGAAAAGGGACGCTCATTCTCCAATCCCCATCAGCGTCCTCTCGACATCGACCGCCAGCAGGAAGACGAAGAGGGGGAAAGCGAAGAGGAAGCCGAGGATGTCGTCGCGGAAGTGCCGGACGTCGATAGCGAGGCGATCGAACTTCCGGAAGGAGATGACATCGACGATTTCGACGACAAAGAAGGCCTCGACGAAAAACACCTCAAAGAGTAATTCTCCCGCCCTGCTGTTTTTTACTCAAAATACGCCTTCAGAACATATTGCTGCATCATTCGCTGCGTATTGAAAAACGACCCGTTCAATGCAATCGCGTGCAGCATAATGTTGCAAAACCGCCCCTTGTCCCCGTAATACAACTCCACCACCTGGCGCAGCTTCTCATACAGCGAGAAGGCGTCTTGGGCCCGGTCGGTGGGCTGTTCTTCTTTCCAGTGATCTTCACCGATCGCCCAGCCGGTAATGCCTTCGATGCAGCCCTCAATCCACCAGCCGTCCAGAATACTCAGCGATGGTACGCCGTTTAATGCCGCTTTCATTCCGCTGGTGCCGGAGGCCTCCATCGGAGGCTGTGGCGTATTCAGCCACACATCCACCCCTGCCGTCAGCAGTTTGCCCAGCGTCATATCATAATTGGGAAGATATACAATTTTCACATCGTCCCGCAGTGCTTTGGCCGCCGCGAAGATATGCTGAATCAGTTCTTTGCCGGCGTTATCGTTGGGGTGGGCCTTGCCGGCGAAGACAATCTGAAATTTCCCCCCTTCCCGGCTGATTTTACGAAGTCGTTCCATATCCGTAAAAATCAAGTCCGCCCGTTTATAACTCGTCGTCCGCCGGGCAAACCCCAGTGTCAATATATCCCCATCCATCCCGATGTTGGTCTGGCGATTGACGAAATCCATCAATTCGCGTTTGGCCGCGGCTCGGGCGTCGAACAATTCATTTTTCGGCAGACTCAGCGCGTACCGCAGACTGAAATTATCCTCTCGCCAGCCCGGGATATGCCGGTCGTACAACTCCGCCATCGCCGAACTCGTCCATCGCCCCGCGTGCACGCCGTTGGTAATCGAATCAATGATGTACGATGCGAACATGTGCCGCGACACTTCGCCGTGCTTTTTCGCCACCCCGTTGACATAATGGCTCAGGTTCAGCGCCAAATACGTCATATTCAGCTTGTCATCGCAGCAGAACACGTCTTTATGGATAAATGCGTCGTGCCCACCCAGGATTCGCTCTACCAGTTCCATTGGAAACTGGTCATGCCCCGCCGGCACAGGCGTATGCGTCGTAAAGACGCATTGCCGACGTACCGCGGCGATGTCGTCGGCGGTAATTTCGTCCCCGCGGCGTTTGCGAACCTGCTCATCCAGAAGTTCCAGCGTTAACAGACTTGCGTGCCCCTCGTTCAGATGAAATTTTTCGATTTCCGTATGCCCCAGCGCACGCAGCATCCGCACCCCGCCGATACCGAGAACGATTTCCTGCCCCAGCCGGTACGCCAGGTCGCGTCCGTAGAGGTAATGCGTCAACTCCCGGTCCTGCGGCGAATTTTCCGCCAGGTCCGTATCCAGCAGATACACCGGCACAACATATCCCGAAACCCCCTTGACCTCGTATTTCCACGCCCGGACGCGAACCGTCCGGCCCTCGATTTGTATCGCCACCTTGCTGGGCTGCTCTTTGGCAAAGAACTCCACCACCCACTCGGCAGGCTCTTCCGTCTGCCAGCCGTCGGCGGATAATTTCTGGAAAAAGTATCCCTTGTGATGAAGCAGCGTTACCGCAACCAGTGGGATGCGTAAATCCGCCGCCGACTGAATGGTGTCCCCCGCCAATATCCCCAGGCCGCCGCTGTAGGTCGGCATCCCTTCCTCAAGCCCGATTTCCATCGAGAAGTATGCGACTTTCCGTTCATTATCCTGCATCATCCGCTCCCTGACTATTTTCACAGGATAGCTTACGCCATATTCCTCAAATTGTCAAATGGTGAGTAGCGCCAGCGTCAGTGAACGTTAAAAGTCTTCCACAATTGGGTTCGTTTCGTTTTTTTGGGGTTCTATTTGGCCTCCATTTCTGCGTTTTTGATTTAATAATGCATATTTGGCCGTGAAAAAATTGGGTTCGTTTTTGTGAAGATTCCTTAAAGGCTCCTTTCGTTCTTTTAAGCGTTCTCCTGTGGAGTCCTAACGGACAGCGGACAGCGTTTAGCGGACAGCGTTCAGCGGACAGCGTTCAGCGAACAGCATTTAGCGTACAGCCATACCGCATCCACAGAGGCGCAAAAGAGGCGCCTCCTATATAGGGGCGGAGTTGCGGATTCGTGTCGAACCCCGGTGCGCCGGGACGCTAACGCGAAACGTAAGTGCTTGTGAGACAATGAGAAGAAAATTTATGGGATTTTTGGGGATAGCAGGATAGTGCAATCATACTTCGTATGAAGTCGTTAGTCGATAGTCTTTAGTCGTCAGTTAATAACCCGCCGGTAGGCGGACGGCTGAACTTCGACGCGGCAGGTGGGCGATAACCCTACTTCGCACAAGGCTACGCAGGGCAAAAGTGTTGGATGAAAAATAGGGAGATATAAAAAATAAGAACGCATGAACCCAAGGACACAGGAACTCAAGAATATGGAGGAAGGGGAAAGAAATAGATATTTAAGCAATGGTTTTATAAAGGTTTACAGAATAAGTGTCTGACCCTTTTAGTTTTCTCTGCGATAACCTGCTACGGACATCCCCTATAGCGAAATGTTGGCACTTTCTTCAAGTGATATAATGGCCATTTAGCTGGAGAAGGCGCCAACAATAATTGGGCCCCAAGTATTCCATAATTGAGTAAGTTGCACGCTGATGCTAAGGATATCTTTGAACCGATCGATTAGAACCTTAACAACACTTTTACGTTGTCGTTCTGCAGGAGCGGTGGCCTCAGAAGAAATTATGCTCAACATCTCTATGAGTTGATTCTTCGTTTCAGCCTGTAATTCATTCGAGGCAACAACTGCATTAGTGATTTCCTTGATGGCATTTGCGAGTTGATTGTTGCCATTTTGTTGTAGAGATGTTACAGAAACATCAACGCTCTCAATATTACCTGTGTTTAACACCCCTATGGTTGAATTGTCGATTTTTATGTTGTTCAAATTGACACCTCCAATATGAATAGCTTTTCTTTGGGGAAATCTGGGTCCTGATACGGGAAGACCTATTATACAGTCTGCCTGATCAGATAAATAATTAAGCATCCGCTCATTTGCCTCAATATGCATTTGAGCTATTTGGGTGAATTTAAGGTTGCAGTCAAGGCAGAGAGGAACCTCTTCTTTGCCAACACTAAACATGGCCGGCTTTCCGCATTGATGACACTTCATAAAACATATCCTTTACTGTGAATAATAATTATACAGTCTTCTTAAATATAGGTCAAATCCCATTAACCGGCAGAGTTAATTTAAAGTACCAGTTAATTTTTACCTGAATTTATTCCTTTGTCAAGGTATGACGGCTATCATAGAGGATTTAAGGGACTTTTTCAGCAGCCTCACTGACCATCATCTTCAATTGCTATCTTGAAATATTTTGTCTTCCCAATTCCCTTTAGGTCGTCTGTGTATTCGCTATATCCATACTTGGCCTTAAAATTTTTACGAGGATACTTTTCTCGCATCAATAGCAAGAAGTCTTCAGAGAAAGCAATTTCGTTATTTCCAGCAAATGAGTTCAGTCGAGCACATCTGTCAACCGGTAAACCAATTGGATCAAACTGACAAGCTTCTACAATCGAACCATTATAAGTTGACCCAAAGTCGATGGATGCCTTTGCCGTAATTTTTGATGGTCCACGAAAAACCTTAAGGTTTCCATATCCTTGAATTATTTCAATAGCACACTTCAGCACAATCTCAGGGCTTGTCGTAGCTTCAAAAAACGCGAAAACTGAATCACCAATAGTTTTCACAACCACTCCATCATGTTTTTGGATAGTTTCTTTTGCCCGTTGCAAGAACATGAGTTGTCGAGATATCCAAATGATATCGGGTTGATTCGAACCGATAGACTTTTGCTTGTATTCTGTCGAACCGCAAAGATCAACAAAAAGCAAGAACACATCCGCACTGTCACCGACAATATACTCCAATAATTGCGGAAGAAGTTTGACTTTCTTCTCTCTTTTCATCTTCATTTGCCGGATATAGCATTAAGAACAAAGTCTTCTCCCGTTGCCGTAAGACTCCACTGTTTATTAACGTAATTGACCAAGGCGCGACGCTTGGCTCTCGTTAGTATGTCAGTTATATTCAGCCTGTTCCAGTTAGGATATGCAACCGCTTTAAAACATTGTTGTATATCGGTGGTCTCTATTTCGTCCTGCTTTTTAATTTTTTGAAGATAATAAAGCAAGAAAACACCAATAATAGGACGCGATTTTATCGTGCTAACATATTTTTTGTAAAACTCATTGATAGCCAATTGAGGCGGCAAAGTTTTTGAAAAATGGACAGAAGTTCGCTCCTTACCTCCTACTGCCTCACTATCTCGGACTTTCTTAGGAGGCAGACTTCCAAACTTCCGAAGATACTCTTTCTCTTTACGTTCTATCCACTTGAAATCTGTACTCTCAATTTCAAAGCTACCGTCGCTAAAATTGACCGAAATTTTGTAATTTTTTTCCATGTTTTTTCTCCATTAAAAATCCTAAAAAATATCGATTTTTTGTTTGTTGATACTCATATTGAAATTAGCACTATTCGTGAAATAGATTTTATGATTATGCAGCCGCAAGTCTGATGAACAATTTTATTCTGGGTCATTAAGTATAATCTCCTTATTTCTCTGTTTTGGAAGAGATAGTGGAATTATACCGCGAAAATGGGGGGAAGGGAAGGGGAAATAATGACAGTTCATAGTTCTTGGTTCGTAGTTCTTAGACAACGACTGGATTCCGGCCCCCCGCTTTCCCCCTTCGGTAGGGACAAGTCGCGAGGGCAAGCTTCGCGAGAATGACAAAATACAGGTAAATCATGGACGGATACGGACAGGGTGGACCCCCGCCTGCGCGAGGGCAGGCTACATGGACAAAATGGACGAAGTGGACGGGCAAATAACCCCTCCGGCTCTACGAGCCACCTCCCCTTCAAAAGGGGAGGAATTGTTTTGGGGGCGGGCGGTTGTTCACCCAGCCTGTTGGGCTGGGCTAAGTTATTCTAGCCCTATGGGCCGGTAGCTCACAGTCGGGGTGGATTCGGCAAGCTCACCATGTGCGGGTGTGCTACATTTATCCACGTGTGCAACAAGTTGCACACCCTACCAATGTTTTAGGGTAAAAATGGGGGGTTTTGTTTTTGTGCTTGCCAGAAAAGGGGGATTTCCGTACAATTCCGTTTTTCCGAAAATGCCTGACGGGCATTTATTATGCCGCGAGCATAAAAAGCAAGTTGTTGCCGGGCAGGTATTTAGCCGTGCAGCATCCGGATACTTTTATGTAGAGTTCAAGTGTATTTCAGGGAGGTTTTAAGGCGTGGCAAATATCGGCGACATTCGCAACATTGTATTACTGGGACACGGCGGCGTCGGCAAAACCAGCCTGGCCGAGTCCATCCTTCACAAGTGCGGCGCTATCAACCGCTTAGGCACTATTGACGACAAGAACACCGTCAGCGATTTTGACGATGAGGAGAAGGCCCGCGGTTATTCCATTCATTCGGCGCTGATGTACGCCACCTATAACAACCGGCAGATTAACGTTCTCGACACGCCGGGGTATCCGGATTTTGTCGGCGCGGCCTTGCAATCCATTCCCGCGGCTGAAACGGCGATTATCGTCATCAGCGCCGCGGCGGGTATCGAAATCAACACCCGCAAATTGTTTGCCGCCGCCACCGCCGCCGGCCGTGCCCGCATCATCGTCATCAACAAAATGGACGCGGAAAATGCTGAGCTACCCGACCTGATTGCCAACATCCGGGAATCCTTCGGCAAACAATGCCGCTGTGCCAACCTGCCCTCTGCGGATAAGGCATCCATCATCGACTGTATAGAAAACACCGCCGGCGACAGCCCTGTAATGAACACGGCATCGGCCCATACCGAACTCATCGAAAGCATCGTGGAGGCCGACGATACCCTGATGGAAAGTTATTTAGGCGGCGAAATCATCTCGCCGGAAAAAATCGCCGAGTGTTTTACCAAGGCCCTTCTTGCCGGAACCGTCGTGCCGATTCTTTTCACTGACGCCCGCAAAGAAGTCGGCGTCGTGAAATTGCTCAATCTCATCGCCCAATGCGCCCCGTCGCCTTTAGATGGGCCGTTTGCGACGCTCAAACATACCGACGGCTCAATCGCCCCGATTAAACCCGATGCAGGCGGCCCATTGGCGGGATTGGTCTTCCGTGTCGGGTTCGATTCGCGTTCGAGTATGAAATACTCCGCCATCCGGATTTTCAGTGGTTCGCTGAGCGCCGCCACCTCGCTAATGGTCAACGACGCCAAAAAGGGCCTGCGTGTGGGCCATCCGCTGAAAATGCAGGGCGGCGAGTCAAAGGAAATCGAGTCGGCCGGCTGCGGCGAATGGATTACGCTGGCCAAACTCGATGAATTAAGGCTCGGTGACCTGATTCACGACGGCAAATTCAGCGGCAAAATCGAAATGCCTTCAATACCCAAACCGATGTTTGCGTTGGCGCTGGAGCCGGCCAGCCGCGGCGACGAAAACAAACTCAGCGGCGCGCTGGAAAAACTGGCCGAGGAAGACGCCTGCTTCAAGGTCTCCAGAGACACACAAACCAAGGAATTAGTCATTAACGGGATGGGCGACCTGCACCTGCGGGTGATGCTGGCCAAGATGGAACATCGCTACAAAGTTAATGTTACAACCAAGCCGCCGAAAATCCCCTATCGCGAAACCATCACCGCCAAGGCGGACGGCCATTACCGGCACAAAAAGCAGACCGGCGGCGCAGGCCAGTTCGGCGAAGTATATCTGCGGGTTGAACCGGCCGAGCGGGACTCCGACCCGTCGCTGGTCTTCAGTTGGGATATCTTCGGCGCCTCGATCCCGAGACAATATGAGCCGGCGATCCTCAAGGGCGTTCACGATGTAATGGAATGCGGCGTCGTCGCCGGCTTCCCGATGCAGGATGTTCAGGTATCCGTCTATGACGGCAAATACCACGCCGTCGATTCCAAGGAAGTTGCCTTCCGCATCGCGGGCAAAAACGCCTTTATCGACGCAATGCAAAAGGCCAAACCCACCCTGCTGGAACCGGTGGTCAATATGGAAATTACCGTGCCTGCGGATAATATGGGCGACATCACCGGCGATATGGCCTCCCGCCGGGGCCGCGTGACCGGACAGGATATGCTGCCGGGCAATATGATTGTGATTAAGACCCAGGTGCCGCTGTCGGAAGTGGCCAGCTATAACAGCCAGCTCAAGAGCGTTACCGGCGGCCAGGGCAGTTATTCGATGGAGCTGAGCCATTATGAGCCGACGCCGCCGAATATCCAGCAGCAGGTCATCGCCCAGTACTCCAAAAACCGCCAGCAGGTGTCCGAAGAATAGTTTGGGCCTGATTTGGAATCTACTCAAAACCGGGATGCAAACCATCCCGGTTTTTTTATTTTCAGACCCCCCTTGTGATCGTGGTGTCCTGGCGGCAAAATAACTTGTTGATTTTACAAGTATTTTTCTTATCCTGTGTGTGTCTTTTATAAAAACAGGAATTTACGTCTATGAACAATAAAACCATTACAGCGCCAAAAGGCTTTTTGGCAACCGGTTTGTTTTGCGGCGTGAAAACGTCGGGCAAACCCGATTTGGCGATTCTGCACTGTCCCACAGGGGCTGTCAGTGCGGCGGTGTTCACCACCAATAAAATTGTTTCCGCCGCGGTAACGGTCTGTAAAGAACACGCCAGGAACGCAAAAACTTATGCCGTCGTCGTCAACAGCGGCAACGCCAACACCTGCACCGGCACAAAAGGTTTTGCTGCGGCAAAATTAATGTGCGCTAAAACCGCGCAGGAATTGAATCTCAAGCCGCAACAGGTTCTACTTGCCTCCACGGGTATCATCGGGCATACGCTGCCGATTGAGAAAATCACCGCTGGTATTGCCAAAGCCGCTAAAAAATTGTCGAACTCCCCTGGCGGCGGCCTGGCCTTCGCCAAAGCGATTATGACCACCGACACCCGCTGCAAACAGGCCGTGCGAAAAATTCAAATCAGGGGAAAAATCATCACGCTGGCCGGGACAGTCAAAGGCGCCGGGATGGTTGGGCCGAATATGGCTACCACCATCGGCATATTAACCACCGATGTGGCCATCTCCAAAACGATGCTGCAAAAGGCACTGTCTATCGCCATCGGCAAGTCGCTCAATCGTCTGACGGTTGACGGCCATCAAAGCACCAACGACACCGCCATCATTCTGGCAAGCGGCCTTGCAGGCAATAAACCCATTCGCGAACAGGACCGCAACTTCAAAAAGTTTGCCAACGCCCTAACGGAGCTGTGCACGGATTTGGCAAAACAGATGGCGCTGGATGCCGAGGGCGCGACACGGATGTTCACGGTTGTCATCCACGGCGCAGCGACGAAACAACAGGCTTTCATCGCAGCGCGAGCGGTAGCCAATTATGACCTTGTCAAGTGCGCCATTCACGGCGGCGACCCCAACTGGGGACGAATTATCTGCGCCGTCGGCTCCTGCGGCGTCAAACTCAATCCCAACAAACTGTCTTGTACTATCGGAGGCATACCCGTCTTTCGCAACGGGCGGTCTGTGAGTTTCAACCCGAAAAAAGTCAGTCGCATCATTCGCCGAAAAGAACACACTATTGTCGTTAACCTCGGCGTCGGCAAATACAGCGACTTCTGCTATGGCTGCGACCTAAGTCGAGAATACATAACCATTAACGCAGATTACCATACCTAAATCCACGCTTTTATCGAACTCATCCTGGATTTAATACCCCGTGCCGAAAACGACGGCGGTTTTTCGTGCGAGAAAATGCTTGCAAACCTAAAGTAAATTTGTAGGATTGGTCGAAATTTTTCTTATCCGTTCACCCTCGTATTATTTGAAAGGAAAAAGCAGTGAAAACGTTAATGTCAACAGTTTTCGGGGCGTTGTCGATGATGGTTTTAAGTACGACGGCCCTTGCTGAAAACGCGGTATCAGGCATAGCGGCGCCGGCTCGGGCTGGAACAGCCCCGATCATCCTGGCATGGTGGATCGCTCCGATCAGTTCGGTACTGGCGATTGTGTTCGCGTATTATTTCTATAAGAAAATGATGACCGCTCCGGCCGGCAACGCGAAAATGATTGAGATTGCCCAAGCCGTCCGCGAGGGCGCGTTTGCCTACCTGAGACGGCAGTACACCGTGGTAGGATTCATCTTTATGATTCTGGTGGTTCTGTTCGCCGTTCTGGCTTATTTTGGCATCCAGAATCCGTTTGTACCGGTGGCTTTTCTGACCGGCGGATTTTTCAGCGGCCTGTGCGGCTTTCTGGGAATGAACACCGCAACCAACGCATCGTCCCGCACCGCTCAGGGCGCAAGCATAAGCCTTAACCGCGGCCTGCAAGTCGCTTTCCGTTCCGGCGCCGTGATGGGGCTGGTCGTGGTCGGCTTCGGTATGCTGGATATTTCAGCGTGGTATTGGGTGCTGGATAAAGTGGTCTATACCGCCGAACATATGACTACAGGTTTGAAATTCCTCGGTCTTACGCTGGTTCAGGCCGGGATGAATCCGGAACACAAGCTGGCGGAAATTACAACGACGATGATTACCTTCGGTATGGGCGCTTCGACACAGGCTCTGTTTGCCCGTGTCGGCGGCGGTATTTATACCAAGGCCGCGGACGTCGGGGCCGACCTGGTGGGCAAGGTTGAGGCCGGCATTCCGGAAGACGACCCGCGTAACCCCGCCACCATCGCTGACAACGTCGGCGACAACGTCGGCGACGTGGCCGGTATGGGCGCCGACCTGTATGAAAGCTATTGCGGCTCGGTTCTGGCCACCTGTGCTTTAGGCGCAACGCTGCCGGCCATAGCAACGCAGATCAGCGGCATCAGCCCGCTTAAAGCCGTGATGGCCCCGATGATTGTGGCCGGCGTCGGCAACCTGCTGTCCATTATCGGTATATTTATGGTTCGCTGCAAAGAGGACGCCTCCCAGAAGAATCTGCTGCGGTCTTTGTTCATCGGCACGTTCGGCAGTTCGTTTTTCATTCTCATCGCCATGGCGATTATGGCCTACATCGGCTGGATTACCTGGGGGGTGTTTGGCGCAATCGTGTCCGGTCTGCTTGCCGGCGTCATTATTGGTCAACTGACTGAATACTATACTTCCGACGAATATGCTCCCACCCAAAGTATCGTCAACCAGGCCAAGATGGGCCCGGCGACAGTGATTATCGACGGCTTCGCGACAGGAATGCTTTCCAGCGCCCTGCCGGTCGTAACCATCGCAGCCGGTATTCTGGCGGCGTTTATTTTTGCCGGCGGTCTTGAAAACTTCTCGCTGGGCCTGTACGGCATCGGCTTTGCCGCGGTTGGCATGCTCTCGACGCTCGGCATTACGCTGGCCACCGACGCTTACGGCCCGATTGCCGACAACGCCGGCGGCAACGCCGAAATGGCTCATCTGGGGCCGGAAGTCCGCAAACGCACCGATGCCCTGGATTCATTAGGCAACACCACCGCCGCAACAGGTAAAGGTTTCGCCATTGGCTCGGCCGCATTGACGGCATTGGCCCTGATAGCTGCCTACATCGAAGAAATCCGCATCTGGATTCAGCGGCTTGCCGGCGACGGCGTATTTAAAGTCGGCAACGTGGAATTTACCGCCGAATCGGTCAAGGCCGCATCGGTTGACCAACTCGCCGCGGCGCTTAATCTGTCGATTTTGAACCCCAAACTGCTGTGCGGCCTGTTCCTCGGCGCGATGATGGCATTTCTGTTCTGTGCGCTGTCGATGAAGGCTGTGGGACGCGCGGCCGGCCGGATGGTGGAAGAAGTTCGCCGGCAGTTCAAGGAAAAGCCGGGCATTATGCAAGGCAAAGACAAGCCGGATTACGCCCGCTGCGTGTCGATTTCAACTGCCGGCGCTCAGCGCGAAATGATTCTGCCCAGCCTGCTGGCAATTATTGTGCCGGTAGCAACCGGTCTAATACTGGGAGTTTCGGGCGTGATAGGTCTGACGGCGGGCGGTGCGGCCACGGGCTTTGTGCTGGCCGTGACGCTCAATAACGCCGGCGGCGCGTGGGACAACGCCAAGAAATTTATCGAAAAAGGCAATTTAGGCGGCAAAGGTTCCGACGCCCATAAGGCCGCGGTGGTCGGCGATACGGTGGGCGACCCGTTCAAGGATACGTCCGGGCCGAGCCTGAACATCCTGATTAAACT